>OGGF01000851.1_pt1 | contig 14690 bp, 10 predicted proteins | sample 1571211 | NCBI WGS metagenome assembly OGGF01 (sample SAMEA2582020, study PRJEB24529) | metagenome | biome: Human gut stool | place: China | collected 2011 | reverse complement strand
AACCACTTCACCTAAAGGACGGTGACTGCTGAATGGAAACCGTTCTCAAAGCCATAGCCGACTGGATAAAAGGCATCTTGACGGCTGGCATCATGTCCAATCTCAGCGGATTGTTTGACGATGTGAACACGCAGGTCGGCAATATCGCTCAGCAGGTCGGCACAAAGCCATCAGCCTTTGAACCGCGTGTTTTCGCCATGATCGAAGCCCTTTCCCGGAATGTTGTGCTGCCTATCGCGGGCGTTATCCTCACATTCATTGCCTGCTATGAGCTGATTGAGATGATAACCCAGCACAACAACATGGCACAGTTTGAGCCTGCGCTCATCATGCGCTGGATCTTCAAAACGGCAGTGTCCGTTTGGTTGATTTCCAACACATTTGATATTGTGATGGCGGTGTTCGACCTGACGCAGAAAGTTGTGTCCGATTCCAGCGGTATCATTGCCGGAAACACCAGAGTGAACGACATTGGCCTGTCTATGTTGGAGGCCAGCCTGATGCAAATGGATGTTGGCCCTCTGTTCGGCCTTTTCCTGCAATCGTTCTTCATCGGCATCACCATGAGAATCTTATCCATCGTCATTTTTGTCATTGTCTATGGCAGAATGATCGAGATTTACTGCATGGTGAGCCTTGCACCCATCCCGATGGCAACATGGGGCAACCATGAACAGAGTCACATGGGGCAGAACTATCTGAAATGCCTGTTCGCACTGGGATTTCAGGGCTTTCTTATCCTCATCTGCGTGGCGATTTACGCCGTGCTGATACAGTCGGTAGCGATTTCTGGCGATGCCATCAACTCGATCTGGGGCATTGTCGGCTACACCGTCCTGCTCTGTTTCAGTCTGTTCAAAACCAGCTCCGTGACGAAATCTGTTCTCGGAGCGCATTAAAGGGGGTGCTTTATTGGCTGCGTATATTTCTGTTCCTCGCGATTTGACCAAGGTGAAGTCAAAAGTGGCTTTCAACCTGACAAAGCGGCAGCTCATCTGCTTCGGAACGGCGGCACTGATTGGAGTGCCGCTTTTCTTTTTGCTCCGGGATTCCGGCGGCAACTCTGCCGCTACCCTTGGCATGATGGCAGTTATGCTCCCGGCGTTCTTTCTCGGTATGTACGAGAAAAATGGTCAACCGCTGGAAAAGCTGCTGTCATATTATATCCGGGCGCGATTCCTTCGCCCGAAAATCCGGCCTTATAAGACCGCAAACTACTATGCGTTGCTCATGAAAGGAGGGTCAGCCCATGCCGTTTTGGAAAAAGACCAGTAAGGGCGGCAAGAAAAAGCCGCCGAAGTCCACTGTTCCCCGGACAGCGCAGCAGTCCATCCCCATGCAGCGGATGTTCGAGGATGGAACCTGCCGGGTGAAGCCGAACTACTACACCCGGACGATTGCCTACCAAGACATCAATTACCAGCTTGCTCAACAAGAGGACAAAAACTCGATTTTCGAGGAATGGTGTTCGTTCCTCAATTTTTTCGACAGCTCCATCAAGTTTGAACTGTCTTTTGTGAACATGGCAACGGATAGCACCGAGTTTGAGAAAAGCATCCGTATTCCGTTCCAGAAAGATGGTTTCGATGATGTTCGTGCCGAATACTCGCAGATGCTGCGCCAGCAGCTTGCCAAGGGCAACAATGGTCTGACAAAGACCAAGTTCATCACCTTTGGCGTTGAGGGCGAGAGCATGGCGCAGGTCAAGCCCCGGCTCGACCACATCCAGAATGACCTGCTGAATAACTTCCACCGGCTGGGGGTGCAGGCAAAGCCCCTGAACGGTGCCCAGCGGCTGAAACTCATGCACGATATGTTCAACATGGACGGTGCAAGCAAGTTTCACTTTGACTGGAAAGACCTTGTGAAAAGCGGGCTTTCCGTGAAGGATGCCATTGCTCCGACCGCTTTTGCCTTCAAAAACAGCCGCACTTTCCAGATGGGCGGCATCTACTGCGCCGCCAGCTTTCTGAATATTACGGCATCCGACATCAGCGATCAGCTTTTGAAGGATTTTCTGGACATGGATTCCAGCCAGATTGTTACCATGCACATCCAGTCGGTAGACCAGAACCGCGCCATCAAAACGGTCAAGCGCACGATTACTGAACTTGATAGAAGCAAGATTGAGGAACAGAAGCGCGCAATCCGTGCCGGGTATGATATTGACATCATTCCGTCCGATTTGGCGACCTATGGCCGGGATGCCAAGGCTCTGCTGAAAGAATTGCAGAGCCAGAACGAGCGAATGTTTTTGGTGACATTCCTCGTGCTGAACACCGGGCGTACCGAGCAGGAGCTGGAAAACAATGTGTTTCAGGCCAGCTCCATTGCGCAGAAGCACAACTGCAATCTCTGTCGGCTGGACTACCAGCAGGAACAGGGGCTTATGTCCTCTCTGCCGCTGGCTGACTGCCAAATCGAGATTCAGCGCGGTCTTACCACCAGTTCCACGGCCATTTTCATTCCGTTTACCACACAGGAGCTTTACCAGTCCGGCAAAGAGAGCTTGTACTACGGTCTGAATGCACTTTCCAATAATTTGATTATGGTTGATAGAAAGCGGCTCAAAAATCCCAACGGCCTCATCCTCGGCACTCCTGGCTCTGGCAAAAGTTTCTCGGCAAAGCGTGAAATTGCCAACGCCTTTTTGGTTACAGACGATGATATTATCATCAACGATCCCGAAGGCGAATACTCCCCGCTGGTGAATCGGCTGAAAGGTCAGGTCATTAAAATCAGCCCTAACAGTACCCAGTTCATCAACCTGATGGACATTAACGCCAACTATTCGGAAGAGGATAATCCGCTGTCCCTGAAAGCAGACTTTATTCTTTCTCTGTGCGAACTGGTTGTCGGCGGCAAGGAAGGTCTGCTCCCGGTGGAAAAAACGGTCATTGACCGCTGTGTGCATCTGATCTACCGCAAATATTTTGCGAACCCCTGCCCGGAGAATATGCCGATTCTGGAGGACTTGTACAACGCCCTGCTCCAGCAGGACGAGAAAGAAGCTCATCATGTTGCTACCGCTCTGGAAATCTACGTCAAGGGCAGTCTGAATCTGTTCAACCGCCGCACTAACGTGAACATCAACAACAGAATCGTCTGTTATGACATTAAAGAACTGGGCAAGCAGATGAAAAAGTTGGGTATGCTTATCGTGCAGGATCAGGTCTGGGGACGTGTCACTGCCAATCGCAGCAGCGGAAAGTCCACCCGATATTATATGGATGAGATGCACCTCCTCTTAAAAGAGGAACAGACCGCCGCCTATTCCGTGGAGATTTGGAAGCGGTTCAGAAAATGGGGCGGTATCCCGACTGGATTAACGCAGAACGTCAAAGACCTGCTTTCTTCGCGTGAGGTCGAGAATATTTTCGAGAACAGCGACATGATTATAATGCTGAATCAGGCCGCTGGCGACCGTCAAATCCTCGCAAAGCAACTCAACATCTCGCCCCACCAGCTTTCCTATGTGACCCACTCCGGCGAGGGCGAAGGTCTGTTGTTCTTCGGCAATGTTATTCTGCCGTTCGTGGACAGATTCCCCACCGATTTGGAACTGTACCGCATCATGACCACGAAGCTGGGTGAGGTTTCGGAGGTCGCACAGAAATGAGTAATCCGAAGCTGAACTTCAAAGAGGAAACGTCAGTAAAAAAGACACGCTCTCCCCCGAAGAAAGCGAGAATCGAGCAGTCCACGCCCAAAAAGAAGAAGCTGAAACTCGATGCTGACAAGGCCGCAGAAAAAGCCCAGCATTTGCGATTTGGCAAGGCAGAACTGACCCCGGATGAATTGAGCCGATTGAGCAAGGCACAGAAACGCGAGATGTACGCTGCCAATGCCGCCCGGACTGCGGTGCATCGGGAAATCGAACAGTATGAGGAAGATAATGTCGGTGTGCAGGCGTTGAGCGAGGGCGAAAAGGCTGCTGGAAATGTCCGCGATATTTCCAAGAGCCGCTATGCCCGAAAACTGAAAAAGAAAGCCGAGATGCAGGGCAAGAAAAAATCTAAAATCGCAAAATCTTCTACGCAGGAACCGACTGCCTCACAAAATGCAGGAGATTCCGGCATCGGCACCCGTGAGGGTGGTTCCAACTGGCTCTCCCGATGGCGGCAGAAACGCGACATTCGGCAGGGTTACTATGCCGCAGCCCGGTCTGGTGGCACAGCGGCACAGACTGCTGGTGGTAAAAAAGCCGCATCCAGCGGTGCATCTGCCGCACGGTCTGGCGTAGAGCAAGTAGTGGACAAGGGAAAATCTGTGGTCGGTTCGGCAGTAAACGGCCTTATGACCGCCGCAAAGAGTAACGCACACGTTCTGGTGATCGTGGGCGTTTTTCTTTTGCTTATCCTCATGGTGATGTCCGGCTTTTCCTCCTGCGGCATCCTCTTTTCGGGCGGCACACAGGTGTCCGGGCAGACCATGTACTCTGCCGAGGACAGGGACATTCGCGGCGCAGAGCAGGACTACAAGAAGCTGGAAAAGGAACTGGATAAAAAAATCAAACGCACCCCCACCGACCATCCCGGCTACAACGAGTACCAGTATCACCTTGACCCCATCGAACATGACCCATGGCAGCTCACCTCATTCCTGACCACTTTGTACGATGATTATACCCGGTCGGAGGTGCAGGGCAAGTTGAAGGAAACCTTCAAAAAGCAGTACAAGCTGACCACATGGGTAGAGGTTCAGATACGGTATAAGACGGTCTGGGTCATCAGCCCGGCAGGAATCCCGGTTCCTACGCAGGTGCCGTATGAATACAAGATTTTCCACACCAAACTGGAAAATCGAGGTTTGGAGGTTGTTATTCGGGAAGAGCTGACCGAGGATCAGTGGCAGAGGTATCAGATTTTTCAGGACACCTTGGGTGGTCGGCCATATCTTTTTAATGGTGGTTTGCCGCCCGGTGGCTCGGATGGCTCCGGCGCACTCGGCATCGTCTACACGGTTCCTGCGGAAGCTCTAACTGACACGGAGTTTGCCGCTATCTATGAGGAAGCCAAAAAATATGTTGGCACATCCTACGTCTGGGGTGGCTCTACCCCGGAAACAGGCTTTGACTGCTCCGGCTATGTCTGCTGGGTTTATAACCAAAACGGTTATGATGTTGGGCGCACCACCGCCAACGGATTATGGCAAAAAAGTCAGCATATTTCCGAAGCCGAAGCAAAACCCGGTGATTTGGTTTTCTTCAAAGGAACGTATGATACGCCGGGGATGAGCCACGTTGGAATATATCTCGGCAACGGAAAAATGGTCAGTGCTGGTGACCCCATCAAATATGCTGACATTCACTCGTCCTACTGGCAGCAGTATCTCGCTGGATTTGGACGGCTTTCAAAATGAAATGGAGGGTTTTACTATGAGTGAAAAACTGGATAAGCTGCGCGCTTCTTTGGAAAAGGAAAAGGAGCGGCGCATTAAGATCAACAACCGCATCGAAAGCCTTGAGCGGCGGATTCAGGAAGCAGAAGCCGCCAAGGTGAATGAAATGGTGCGCACCGCCAAAGTCACCCCGGAACAGCTTGCCGCCCTGCTGCGGCAGTCGGCTGCCACCACCCCGAACCCGGCTGCGCTGTCTGCCGTAGGTGCAACTTTCGAGAAGGAGGTCGATGCAGATGAAGATTAAGAAATTGGGTGCGCTGCTGGTGTCGGCGGCACTGTGCGCTGGCATGGCGGCTCCCGTCTTTGCCTTCGAGGGCGAAGCCGCCCCCGTAGAGCAGCCTGTTCTGCCGGAAGTGGTGGAGGCGGATATTATCACCGTGACCGATGAGGAAACCGGTGCCCTGACCCCGGAGGGCAATCTGACGCTGGTGGACGATTACCACACCGACTATTCCGATGGCAGCGGACAGCAGTTTATTACGCTGGTGTCGAAGTCGGGTGCGACCTTTTATCTGGTGATCGACCGCAATGCCAAAGGACAGCAGACTGTCCACTTTATGAACCTTGTGGACGAAGCAGACCTTTTGGCTCTGATGGAGGAAGAAGATGCGGACGCTTATACCGCTGAAAAGGAAGCGGCGGCACAGGCGGAACAGGACAAGCTGAAAGCCGAGGAAGAAGCCAAGAAAGTAGCGGAAGAAGCAGCGGCATCCGGCACGGAACAGCCCAAGGAGAACAAGGTCACAAAAATCGCATCCGGCTTTCTGGGCGTGGTCGTGCTGATTGCGCTGGCGGCAGGCGGCGGCTTCTACGCTTTCGCAAAGCAGAAGCAGAAAAAGCAGGCTGAAAAAGAAGCCCTTGACCCCGATGCAGGTTACACCGAGGACAAGGGCGATTTTGAGATTCCCACTGAGGATGAGCCTGAGGACACCGGCGAGGAGGATACCGAACCCATCTGATTTTAAGGCGGCGTTTTGCCGCCTACATATTGCAATTCAAAACAGATTGGAGGGGTTATTATCGCTAAATTGATCGTGACGGAAAAGCCGTCCGTTGCTATGGCTTACGCTAAAGTCCTCGGTGCCACCAACCGTCAGGATGGCTACCTTGAGGGCAACGGTTATCTGGTAAGCTGGTGCGTAGGGCACTTGGTGGAACTGGCACCGCCCAATGTCTACGATGCCAAGTACGTCAAGTGGAGCATTGCAGACTTGCCCATCCTGCCGCAAAAGTGGCAGTATCTTGTGTCTGCCAGCACCAAAAAGCAGTTCAGCATCCTGCAAAAGCTGATGCACCGCCCGGACGTAGATAGCATTGTGAACAGTTGCGATTCCGGCCGGGAGGGAGAACTGATCTTCCGTTTGGTGTACCAGCAAGCAGGCTGCAAAAAGCCCTTTTTCCGTCTGTGGCTGTCCAGCATGGAGGAAAACGCCATCCGAGAGGGCTTTGCCCACCTCAAACCGTCAACTGAATACGATGCGCTGTACAACGCAGCACTCTGCCGGGAACGTGCCGACTGGATGGTCGGCATCAACGCTTCCCGGCTTTTTTCGTGCCTGTACGGTCAGCCTTTGGCGGTGGGGCGTGTTATGACCCCGGTGCTTGCCATGACGGTAGTGCGGGAAGCCGCCATTGCCGCCTTTGTGCCGGAGAAATTCTACACGGTTGCCCTGGCCCTTGCAGACGGCGGCACCGCATCCAGCAAGCGGTTTGCCCAGAAAGCGGATGCCGAACTGCTGCTTTCCAAATGCCGAAAGGAGGGGCGTGTCACGGTACAGAAGATGGAACGCAAGGAGAAATCCGAAAGCCCGCCGCCGCTCTATGACCTTACCGCATTGCAGCGGGATGCCAACCGTCTGCTGGGATTTACGGCACAGCAGACCTTGGATTATGCCCAAAGTCTTTACGAAAAACGGCTCATCACCTATCCCCGCACGGACAGCCGATTTTTGACGGAGGATATGGCGGCATCCCTTCCGGGGCTGGTGACGGACACGGGCAAGGCGTTTGCCGTGGAGGAGCCAGTTCCCATCCATGTGCAGCAGGTCATCAACGGTAGCAAGGTCACCGACCACCATGCGCTGCTGCCCACGAAAAGCATGGCAAACGCAGACCTTGCCGCACTCCCTGCCGGGGAGCGGAATGTTCTGCGGCTGATTGCCGCACGGCTGCTCTGCGCCGTAGGTGAACCGTACCACTATGCAGAAACCATGCTCACCACCATCTGCGCAGGCGAAGAATTTACCGCCAAAGGCAAAGTTGTGCTGTCCGAGGGATGGAAAGCGGTGGAGCGAAAAATGCTGGGCGAGCTGCTGGGCAAGCAGAAAGAACCGGCTGTTTTGCCGGATGTGCAGGAGCAGAGCCAGTGCAGCGTTGCCGGTGCAGAACTGAAAGAGGGACAAACGTCCCCTCCGAAGCATTTTACCGAAGATACGCTCCTGCACTCGATGGAAACTGCCAGTGCGGACAGTATGCCGGAAGGCGTGGAGCGTCAGGGCATCGGCACTCCGGCCACTCGTGCCGCCACCATCGAAAAGCTGGTACAGAAAGGCTTTCTGGAGCGCAAGGGCGACAAGAAAACAAAGGTGCTGCTGCCCACCGACAAAGGCAAAGCCCTTATCACGGTGATGCCCGAAGAAATCCAGTCCGCTGATATGACCGCCGACTGGGAAACAAAACTGCTGCGCGTAGAGCGCGGCGAAATGGAGCCGGAAACATTTATGACTGAAATCAACGATATGATCTCCTCGCTGGTAAACACCACCGAGGCCGTGAAAGGAGCGAGTGCGCTTATGAAAAACAAAGTGATTGGTGTCTGCCCGAACTGTGGCAATTCCGTTGTGGAGCGTGAAAAGGGGTATTTCTGTGAGAACCGCGAGTGCCGTTTCGTGCTGTGGAAAGATAACGCTTTCTTTAAGCGGCTGGGCAAGCGGATGGACGCTCATGTAGCGGACAGGCTGCTGCGGGATGGCCGAGTGCGCCTGAAAGACTGTAAGAGTTCCAAGGGCAAGACCTACAATGCTACTGTCCTGCTGTCCACCGAAGCCGATGGCCGCAGCAAGTTTTCGCTGGAATTTGAGGGTGGCCGCTGATGGAGCAGAAGAAGGAAGCAATCTACCTCATCAATGATGAACGCTATCTGCACCTCCGGGAGAACGGCGCAGGTGTCGGCTTTGCTACCTATAATAAGGTGACGGGCGAACCTCTGGAAAGCGGGCAGATCTCCGAAAAAAATCTGCCGCCGGATGGCAGGAACATGATGTCTGCTGCCCGGAACTGGTATCTGTTTGAACTTTCGGACGATGACCGTAAGGCCATCCAACTTGAAAGCGTAAAAATCCTTGAAACCATCCCGCAGGCTGGCATCGGCAGGCGGCGTATCTGGGAACCCGAAACGATACCGCCCGATATTCGGCTCATCAACAGCTATTACGACGATCTTCACCGCGTTCCTGATGGTGGTGTGATTCAGGTGGACTACCCGGATGGCCGTAGTTTTACGTCACGGCTGGAATATCTGGACGATTACCATTTTGACATGGGTGGTCTGGGCAATGTGTTCCACATCTGCCAGTTTGCTGAGGTGATGGAACGCAATGGAGCCGACTATTACCCAGAGATTCAGACACAGGATGAACAGGGCGCATGGGAATTGGGCGGCAAGGGTTATCTTGCCATCCAATCTACCGATGAGGGCTGGAACTACACCATTTACCACAGCGACTTCTCCGTGATGGATGGCGGTCAGGTCGATGCCCCGGAACTGACGATTCAGGAAGTCCGGGAGCAGATTCTGGAAGCGCACCACATGGAAAAAGGTCGGCGGCTGTTGCAGGATTATGATTTTGTGATGGACAGAGCCGCAGAAGCTGAAAAATTGGGGCTGAACCAGCGGCACTCTACGCTGGAAAAGCTGGCTGCTCTTGCTGGCACAAAAGAAAAATGCGATGCCCCGGAGTGCAGCCCTATCGGGTGCAGGAAAGCGAGGGATGCTCATGAACTTTAATGGTGAAGAACTGATGCTGATGATCCTCTACAATCCCGGCACCCGGCTGGGGCTGATGCAGGAGCTGCGGCTCATGCAGTGCTACCTGATGCCCGATGAAACCGCCCTGCGAGAATTGTCCGAGCAGGTCATTGAAAAGCTGAAACTTATGACCGATGCTGAATTTGCCGAGTTGGAATTTCCGCTCGACTAAATTTTTGCCGCCGCTTGGCGGCATACATATCCTCTTTTGTAATGGCAAACAATATGGTATAATTCAAATGATATAGCTATTTCATAGCCAATCTATATGGAGGATACTATGACTGACGAAGAACGCGAATCCAAACAAGGCTCTATTGATATCAGAAAATTGCCTGGATATGAAGTCAATATTCGTTTGACTTCATTTATAGATGCCATTTTAGTGTGTAATGCCAATGCCGTAAGTTTCCGAAAATGGCACGATAAGATAAACACCCCTGCTCTTGTGGTGATGCTTAAGGAACCAGCAAATTATTCCCTACGCCATGAAACCAATCTCGAACTTCAGCGACAATTTTCAAATTTCTTGATGTCAGCATTTGCAGTAAGAGATCACTGGTATGCACTCAGAAATGAATATTACATCGGCACAGCAGTGAATGAAAAAATAAACGCGTTCACAAGTGAAACGTTTGGAAAAAATGAGTTGGCATCTTTTATGCACGATTTCAGAAATTATATTACCCATAAAGGCTATCCACTAGTCAGTCAAACATTTTCTGAAAAAGATCATCGCCTTATTAACGATGTCCGTTTTGAAAAAGAGCAATTATTAGAGTACAAAAAGTGGTCTACACTTTCAAAACAATATATAAACCGTATCGAGAATAGCATTAGCCTTATTAGTTGTGTTTCGGAATATTCGGAAATTCTCAGGCTCTATTATTATACTCTCGTTAAAATGCTCGAAGAGTGGCATAAAGAAGATCTTTCATTACTCAAACACTATAAAGATTCATACGGCTTAAAAATCAACATCGTTCAAACAAAACTCCCTCAATAAAATATATTCGTATGCGAGTGGTATCGACCACTCGTTTTTTATTTTTACAAAAAATGAAAGGAGGAACGCCATGCCAAATAAAACGCAAGAATACCTCAACCTTGCCCAGCAAACGGCAAAAGAGCTGACTCGGTATTGGGAAAACTGGACGGACTACCTGACCACTGCATCCCGGCTGTACAAGTACAACTATGCAGACCAGCTCATGATTTACGCCCAGCGGCCTGATGCCACCGCCTGCGCCAGCTTCGACCTCTGGAATGATCGCATGAATCGCTATGTCCGGCGCGGCTCCAAAGGCATCGCCTTGTTAGACCAGTCCAGCAGTGTGCCGCGTCTGCACTATGTTTTTGATGTGAGCGATACCGGGGTGCGCCGCAATTCTCGTGACCCGGAGGTGTGGCAGCTCGGCCCCGATCTGATGCAGCCTGTGTCGGAAATGCTTGCCAGAGAATACGGTGTCCATCACGAAAACCTCGGCCAGCAGATCGCGGATGTTTGCGGCAAGCTGGTGGATTCCTATTGGGATAACAACAGCGGTGACATTCTCGACATCGTTGACGGTTCTCTCCTGATGGATTATGATGAAGCCGGACAGAAGTTCCAGTTCAAAAGTGCCGCCGCAATCAGTATCACCTACACTGTTCTCGAACGCTGCGGCTTTGAGCCAGCGGGACATTTTGACCGGGACGATTTTCAGGCCATCTTCTCCTTTTCAACTCCTGCCGCCGTGTATGCGCTGGGCACCGCAGTCAGCGAATGTAGCCGGGACGTGCTACGCAACATTGAAAGAACCGTAAAAACAACAATCCGCCGCCGCAATGTAGAAAGGAGCCAGTATGAATATGAGCAGCCGGAACGTGACCTACTCGACCATCGGGGACTACCAGCTCCCGAACCTGACCCTGCCCCAGCAGGAGAAAGCACTGGGCAAGTACGGACGACTGCGCCGGACTTACCTGATGAAGCATCGCCCGGTGCTGTACAACTCGATGCTCCTGTCGGGGACTCTGCATCCGCACCTGCTGGAAGTGGAGCAGACCGCAGAGAGCCGGATGCACCAGACCATGCAGGAACTGCTGAAACAGAACCCGGCTCCGAACAAGGAACAGCATCAGATGGAGTGGGTGCAGCACATGAACAGCCTGAAAGCACAGGCCGAGGAGCTGGTGATGAACGAGCTGATCTACAGTTAAGTTTCTTCGATGCCCACATTCCCACCGAAGCCGAACAAATTGAATCCATCGACCAAGCGGAGAGCGAAAAATCGCCCTCCGCTTTCTCTTTGTCACAGGCCGAGATCGAAAATGCGCTGCGGAGAGGTTCTAACTTTGAAAACAGCAAACTTCGCATCTGGAAAATTTATCAGCTCCAGCCTGACCGAAAACTCCGGGCAAAAGCTCTTGCGAAAGAATATGCCCCAAACGGATCCGGTGGCTCCTCGCACACCTATCTGGATGGAAGTCGCGGCTGGCTTGACCATGACAGCAAGGGCTTGACGTTTGAACACTATCCAGACCACCAGAAAATTCTTCTTCGCTGGAATCAGGTCGAAAAGTATATCGACCTGATGATTCAGTCTGACCGCTATCTGTCCGACAAAGAAAAAAGAATCATCGACTTTCCCCTTGAACTGAACGACGCCAGTGCTGCCGAATACACTGCATTAAAAGAGCAGTACCCGGACACTCTCATTGGTTTTGAAGCTGGCGGCAATTTTATGTTCTATGGCGAAGATGCCGCCAAGGTCGCAAAAATCATCAACAGTGCTTTGTTCATGAGAAACACTGCACTGGGCGAAGTTCAAATCACGGGCTTTCTCCCTAGCTTATGGGCAAAAAGAGCAAAAGAATTGTGGTCTGCGGGCAATGATGTGTACCTTGCCGGGTTAAACGAGGATGGCACTCACCACCAGACCAAGCACTTGCGCAAAGAGGATTATCTTCCCATCGGCTCCGTTATCAATATGGATGACCGGAAATTTCGGGTCGATAGCGTGGATTTTGACAAGGACAAAGTTTCCTTGCAGGATATGGCTCTGGCCGATGCCCGGATGCCGATTTTCCGGGAAGAGCCGCTGACTGTTGTCCGGGAACTGTACGAACAGCAGGATGAAGCCCTTGATACTGCTCCAGAAAAAACTCCCGATTACAATGTCGGTGATTCCGTTGTTGTAGACCTTCCAACCCGAACCATCGAGGGAACTATTGGCTATGTAGGCGAAACCGATGTGCGCATCGACACCAGTGCACAGGGCTATTCGTGGAGCAATGAGGTACTGAACAAGCAGCAGTTCGAGGATGGACTGCGGCAGGATGAGCCGGAACTTTCCGATGAAGAACTGGATAAGCTGCCCACCTCTGTGGAAGTTAACGGCGAATGGCAGACTTTCCCGGATGCCGCTGCCGCAGACAAAGCTCTGAACGCCGAACCTGTGCCGGAAGCTGCCGGAAACTTCCACATCACGGACGATCATCTGGGCGAGGGCGGCGCAAAACAAAAATATGCCCGGAACGTTGAAGCCATCCGCACCCTGTTCCAGTTGGAGCAGGAGCATCGTGGAGCCACCGCCGAGGAACAGCAGGTTCTTTCGCAGTATGTCGGCTGGGGCGGTCTGCCGGATGTCTTTGACCCAGACAAGGGCAACTGGGCAAAAGAATATTCCGAATTGAAAGGTCTGCTTTCCGAGGACGAATATGCTGCTGCCCGTAGTTCCGTTCTGAACGCCCACTACACCAGCCCCACCGTGATTCGTGCCATCTATGATGCTGTGGAGCGCATGGGCTTCCGCAGCGGCAATATTTTGGAGCCGAGCATGGGCGTTGGCAACTTTTTTGGTATGCTGCCGGACACCATGCAGGATAGCCGCCTGTACGGTGTGGAACTGGACAGCATCACAGGCCGCATTGCGCAAAAACTCTACCCAGAAGCCAGCATTAAAGTTGCCGGATTTGAAACTACTGACCGCCGCGACTTCTATGATCTTGCTGTGGGTAATGTTCCCTTTGGCCAGTACCGGGTAAACGACAAGGCTTATAACAAACTTGGTTTCAGCATCCACAACTACTTTTTCGCTAAGACCATCGACCAAGTGCGTCCGGGCGGCATCGTGGCCTTTGTCACCAGCCGCTACACGCTGGACAGCAAAGATAGCTCTGCCCGCAAGTACATTGCAGAGCGAGCCGATTTGCTGGGTGCCATCCGTCTGCCGAACACCGCGTTTAAGGCAAACGCAGGAACAGAAGTCGTCAGCGACATTATTTTCCTCCAAAAACGTGACCGCCCTATCGACCATGAGCCGGACTGGGTGCAGCTTGGCAAAACGGAAGATGGCTTTGCCATCAACAGCTATTTTGTAGACCATCCAGAGATGGTGCTGGGTGAACTGACTTCCGAAAGCACCCAGTATGGCCGGGAGGAATGCACTGTGCGTCCCATCAAGGGCGCAGTGCTGGTGGACCAGCTTGCAGAAGCCATCCAGCATATTGAGGGGCAGTTCACGGAAGTCGAGGTCGAAACACCAGATATTGCGGATGCTGAAAATGAGCGGCACATTCTCCCGGCTGACCCAGATGTGAAGAATTTCTCTTACACGGTGGTTGATGGTGAGGTGTATTATCGGGAAAATTCCGTCATGACACAGGTGGAGCTGTCCGACACCGCCAAAGGCCGTGTGACCGGGATGGTGGAGCTGCGGCAAATCGTCAATGAATTGATTCAGCAGCAGTTGGAGGATTACCCAGATGCCGACATCAAGGCAACACAGGAGCGTTTGAACGCCGCCTACGATGCCTTTACCGCCAAATATGGCTTGCTGAACGACCGCAGAAATGGGCGGCTGTTTGAGCAGGATTCTTCCTACTATCTGCTGTGTTCGCTGGAAAATCTGGACGAGCAGGGGCAGCTTAAATCCAAGGCAGCGATGTTCACCAAGCGCACCATTCGCCCGGAGCGCACCGTCACCAGCGTGGACACCCCCAGCGAAGCGTTGGCGGTATCTATTGGTGAGCATGGCAAAGTGGACTTGCCCTATATGGCAGAACTGCTGGGCACTCCCGGTGAGTATGGGCGCATTACCACCGAACTTTCCGGTGTGATCTTCAAAGACCCTGCCGCCGACCCCACCGACCCGGAAGCAGGCTGGCAGATGGCAGACGAGTACCTGTCCGGCGATGTCCGGTCAAAGCTGCGGATGGCGCAGTTTGCCGCCGAGACCAACCCGGAATTTGCGGTCAATGTGGATGCGCTGATTAAGGC
>OGGF01000847.1_pt1 | contig 14749 bp, 10 predicted proteins | sample 1571211 | NCBI WGS metagenome assembly OGGF01 (sample SAMEA2582020, study PRJEB24529) | metagenome | biome: Human gut stool | place: China | collected 2011 | reverse complement strand
TCCTGTATAGTTCTTTCATCTGTAGGATAATAATATTCATCATGCAGCAAAGTCTTATTAACTTCATCCTGTAATTTAATAACAGGTTTCAAGTCTCTTTTTGGTTTCTTTATCTCAATCCTTCTTATTGATAAATCAAAATATTGACTCATATGAAACCTCCATTTACTCCGGCTTTTTTACTCGTATTTTTCCAGATAGAAGGAATACAGAATCCTCTCCTTCACGGGCAGCTGCATCAGCTTCGTCAGTGCCTCCTCATAATATTGGATCTGGACGCTGTAGCGGTTCCAGAGGGCTTGCAGGGAATCGATCACATCGGTCTTGTAGTCCAACAGGACGATCTCTCCGTTTTCTATAAAGAAGACATCGATGATACCCTGAATGAGAACCTTTTCCCCTTCAGGAAGGTCCTGATCCAGGCGCTTCACATCAATGCCCAGCACGAAGGGCTGCTCTCTGTACAAAAGGCCCTGTTCGAAAGCTCTCCACATGCGGTAGGCCAGCTCCTGTTCCAGAAAATGCCGGATTTTGGGAAGGCTTACGGCCTGCGCATACTCTTCTGTCAGTCGTAGGGAAGCTGTCTCCCGCTGCAGGAATTCCTTCAGACGTTCCTGTAACCGGTCCGTATCCAGGCCCTGACGGTATTCCTCATAAGTCCCAGGACATCCGGCAAATAGTCCGGATTCCATAAACAGATAAGAAAAGTCCAACAGTTCCATGGTCCGGTGGAACGCGTTACCGCGGACGGCTCCGCTGACCTTTTCCTGTTCTCTGCGGAAAGCCGGGATATAAGGCACCACTTCTTTTTCTTCGAAGGTATGAAATGCCGCTTCATCCTTCTCCGCCATGGCAGCAATCTTCAGTTCCGATACCGTGATCTTGGTATAGAGCTTCTGCAGGCCGGGATACGGATAGGCATAGGCAAATCGCTCCCGCAGTTTCGCAAGCTTTCGTTCGTTCTCCTCCGGGTCCCCAGGCAAAGGAGTCTTGCCGTCCGTCACACGCTGCAACAGTTCCCTGCGGTCTCCCATGCGCAGTTGTTCCCTGATCTCCTCTGCCGCCAGGTCTTCTGTTCCCAGCGTTGTTACTGCAATTCCTGTCTTAGGCAGGATCGGCAGCAGAAAATCCATATAGCTCCCCGCCTCACAGAAATCCAGATAGGTCAGCTTCTCCTGTCCTGTCATCCGGGACAGCTCCCATTTTTCCTCCGCCTTATCCAACACCGCTGTCAGGATCAGTTTTTCTCTGGCACGGGTCAGTGCCACGTAAAGCACACGCAGTTCCTCCGCCAGATTGTCCTCCTTCATTTTCGCTGACAGAACGGCCCGGCGGAGGGTCTTATTTTTAATGCGGCGGCCGGAATCCACATAGTCCACCGCTACTCCCAGATCCATATCCACGATCAGGGACTGGTTCGCATCCTGCATGTTGAAACGCTTCGACAGCCCGGAGACAAATACCACGGGGAATTCCAGACCTTTACTCTTGTGGATGCTCATGATCCGCACCACATCGGCATTTTCGTCCAGGGTATCCGCCTCACCGTAATCCACATCGTATTTTTCCAACTGTTCCATATAACGGATGAAATGGAACAGTCCAAAATAACTGGTCTTCTCAAAAGCAGAAGCCTTCGTCAGCAGCATCTCCACGTTGGCCCGGCGCTTGCTGCCAGCAGGAAGTGCCGTCACATAGTTCAGATAATCGTAATCGCCCAGGATCCGCTGCAGCAGGTCGCGGATGGAGGTGAAGGGAGTCAGATCACGGTAATGATCAATACGTTGTAAGAAAGTATCTGCCTTTTGGGAAAGTTCTGTCTCCGGTTCCATGTCCTCCGGTACTGTTGCAGCTTCCAATGCGCGCTGCCAGTACTGTCCGGCCCCGGCGTTTTCTTCCCCGGCGCTTTCGCCCGCTGATGCCTCTTCTCCCGCTTCCGCCATCCGTCCACTCTGCGCCACTTCTTTCAATGCCTCATACAGTGTCATTCTCTTCCAGGAATGCCCTTTGCTTCCGCTGCGGATCCGGGCGATCTCTTCCTGGGTAAAGCCTCCGAAGATCGACTGCATCACGCTGAACAGCGGAATATCCTGTCTCGGGTTGTCCAGCACTCGTAAAAACTGCAGCAGTTCCTGTACTTCCAGGGCCCCGAAATATCCGGTCTTGGATGTAATGTAGACAGGGATTCCCTGCTGTTCCAGTACTTTCTTGAATTCCTCATCCCAGCCACTGGTGGTACGAAGCAAAATCACCATATCCGAGTACCGCACCGGGCGCAATTCTCCCGTAGCCTTCTCCATGACTTTCAGACTGCCCTTCAGCTGCTTGATACGTGCCGCAATAGCCAGTGCTTCCAGCTGTCTTACGTTGTCATAGTCCACGGGACCTCTTGCCCCGTCGGGACGCTGTTCTCCGCTGCCGCCTTCCGCACCATCCCCCTTCTCCGGCTTACGGATCAGTAATAGTTCACTGCCGTATGCAGGATCCTCTGTGGCGGGATATGTGGCCCCGGGATACAATGCTGCCTTATCATCATAGGCAATGCCGCCGATCTCCCGGCTCATGATGCGGGAAAACACATCGTTTACCGCATCCACCACCTGCACACGGCTTCGGAAGTTCTTCGCCAGGTCGATCCGGCACAGATCCCCACTCTCCTGATAGGTGTCGTATTTTTCCAGGAAAAGTTCCGGTCTGGCCAGACGGAATTTATAAATACTCTGCTTCACATCACCTACCATGAAGCGGTTATAATGTCCCTCCGCTTCCCCGGAGATGGCACTTAACAGATATTCCTGTACCAGATTACTGTCCTGGTATTCGTCAATGAGGATCTCCTGAAAATACTGGCGATACTCCAATGCCACGTCACTTGGCACAATGTCATATTTCACACCGGTGCTGTCCATTCCTGTATCACCGGCGCTGTCCGTCCCTGCATCGCCGGTCTCTTCCACTTTTTCCCGTTTTAGCAGAATCTGTAATGCATAGTGCTCCATGTCGGAAAAGTCGATCAGATGTCGCTCCTGTTTGGCCGCAAGAAGCCTTCTGTCGAATTCCAGCACCAGGTTAAGCAGCATCCGGAGCGGCTCCCTGCAGGCTTTTCCCTGTTCCACCACCAACTCTAACGGTGTCTTGAAATATTGTTCCGTCAGATCCGCCAGCGTGTCTTTTACGCTATTACGAATGGATTTCGCCAGCTCCCGTTTGGCGGGATCCACGCTCTCATCCTTCTTGGAAGAAAGACGGCCGAAAGTCACTGCTGGAACCTTTGCTGCCTGTTCCTTCAAATCCTTGCAGGCAGCCAGGCGTTCCAGCTGTTCGCTCTCCGCTTCTGTCAGTTCTCCATACATATATGGACCGTCCGGCAGCTCACACAGCTTTTTCACTTCCTCCAGTTTTTCCAGACACCCTTGCAGGACACGGCTCACACGCTCTGCCAGATATTGTCCGTAATCACTGTGCAGCAGGGCATCCAGATCTCCCGCCGCATAATCGTTTTTACGCTCTTCCAGCCATTCTGCGGGCCAGGGAAAACTTCCGGCATAGCGGGACAGGTTCAGGATATGCTGTTCCAGCACGCTCTCTCTGCCGCCGGGGCAGAAATATTCCACACAGGCGTGGAAACGTTCCCGTGCCTCCCGGGATGGGTCCTCCCTGTCACGTTTTCCCGGAACCTCTTCCGCAAAATCATTCCCTGACGCTTCCTCCGGTATCATCGCTCCGCTGTCACGGTTTTCCCGGGACGTCGGAACATCATCCGGAACAAATTTCCCCGCATAGGCATCCTCCAGCAGCTGTCCCAGCACCTCCTGCTGCAACAGCTTGATCTCACCCTCGTCTGCCACACGGAAATCCGGATCCAGACCGATCTCATTAAAATGATTCCGGATCAGGAACAGGCTGAAGCTGTCGATCGTGGTGATCTGGGCATTGTGTAACAGGGCGGACTGCTTCTGGATATGGTCGTTCCCCGGATCCTCTTCCAGTCTGGCGGCGATCCCGGCTGCGATACGCTCCCGCATCTCCGCAGCCGCCGCATTGGTGAAAGTCACGATCAACAGGCGGTCAATGTCCGCCGGATGCTCCCCCTCACAGATCATACGGATGATACGCTCTACCAGTACCGCCGTCTTACCGCTTCCCGCGGCCGCCGATACCAGAATGTTGCTGTTATGCAGTTCGATTACCTTTTGCTGTTCCGGGGTAAAATTCATTCCCATACGCTACCTCTGTTCCTGTTTCTTTTCTCCTGTTGCCGTCCTGTTCCTCCGGGCAGCGGGTGCTTTCTCTTCGAGCTTCCTGTCAGGCACACACTCCCGCCGGGCACCCTTTGCCCTAAGCTTCCACGGTCTCCTGCATCCGCTGCATCAGCGCCTGCTTATCCAGATCTTCCAGCTGTCTCTTCTCATAGCCCGGAATACTGCCATCGAAACCGCAGACCTTTTTATAGGCGCAATAAGTACAAGCCTCTTCATTGCCTTTCTCATAAGGATTAGCTGCTATTTTTCCGTCCAGGATCTCCCGCCCGATGCTGCGGATCTTGGCATCTACATAAGAAGATATCAGCTGCATCTCCTCCCGGCTTAAGACACTGGATCTGGCACTGAAGCTTCCATCCTTTTTCTTCTCCACCGGAATTACCACAGACTTATCCTGCATATAGCGGTCCAGCCGCTCCACGACCTCAGGATCACTGTTTACTACACCGTTCATACGAAGCTTTGCAAGGATCTGTTCATTGATCTGCTCATCCGTGAGCTCCACCGGTGTCTCTATGGTGGGATCATCGATGTGATAATACAGAAGTGCCGCCGGAACAATCTCCTTATCCGGATGCTTTCGGCTCTCCATCTCCATGGCTGCATTCATATATACCACCAGCTGCAACTGCAGACCGTAATACAATGCCGCCAGATCAAATTTCCGGTTGCCGGACTTATAATCAATGACCTTGACGTAGACATGCTCTGCATCTTCCGACACATCGATACGATCGATCCGTCCCTGCAAATGCATCTTCTCGTCCTCAGACAGATCCACATGAATGCTGTCCAGATCCTCCGCAAACCGGAAAGAAAGTTCATAATCATCTGGCTGGAAACTGCCCTGTTTCAAATGTTTCTGCAAGGTCAGCACTGTGCGGGTCAGGATCCTGCTCATGCGGGTAATGGCATATTCATTCCGTGCAGAGCTGTATAATACCGTCTCCCCGTAGGTTGCCGCATAGGCTTCCACGGATTCTTTGACGGCTTTGGCTGCAAAATCCTCCGTAAAATCCCACCATGTCAGGTTGGATTCTGCAAGTTTTCCTGCAAAGTTTTCCAGTACTGCATGATATACCGTACCCATATCCGAAGCCTCGAAGCCGAATTCTTCCCGTTCCTGCAGGGAAAGACCATATTGCAAAAAGTGTCTGCAGGCACAGGCAGCATAAGTTTCCAGACGGCTGACACTGTTTTCCAGCTGCTGTCCGTACAATGCTCTGGCCACGATCCGGGACAGACCGCTCTCCCTGTATCTGCGAAATGCCGCCCGGGTCAGCAGATCTCTGCCCGCCGCATCCGCCTCGTAGGCACGGTACATGAGATAGAAGTCCTGCCTCTCTTCTTCCGGCAGGGTTCCTTCCACATATTCCCGCAGTTCCTCCGCCAGATATCTGGCACCTTCCTGTCTGCCTTCGATCTGTTCCAGGCGGCTGCGGTTCTGGGGATACTCCACGCTCATTGCCGGGAACAGCTTCCGCACCGTATCGATCAGGTAGGACGGTCTTATGCCCTTTCCTTCACTGTTTACCTTGGCATAGGACAGATACAGCTGTTCTGAGGGCTTGGTCATATTCAGATACAGATATAATCTCTGGATATACATCTGCTGTCTAGGGCTGGGTGCCATCTCCGTCCCGGATTCAATCAGGAATTCCCGATCCATATCCGAAATGATCCCGCCCTTGGAAGCATTTTTCGGAATACTTCCGTCATTGACTCCCAGGAAAAACAATACCTTCACCTGTTTCAGACGGGTTCGCTCCATATCGCCCACCACGATACGATCCACGTTCTGAGGGATCGTACCGACAGTAATCTCGCCGAAACCGGCCTCTAAAATATCCGCAAATTCCTGTCTGGAGATTTCTTCCTCTCCCAACAGTTCATAGACCTGATCCAGCAGATCCATGACCAGCCGGTAAATCTGTGCATACTCTCTGGCTCTGGATAAGTCTCCCTCTTTTTCAAACTGCTGCTGATAGTTCAAAAGCTTTTGCTGCACCTGATTCTGTTCCAGGAAATCGTACAGATGGCTGACATAGTCTCCAGCCTTTTCCTGGCTTCCCATGTGCAGAATCTCCACCGCATCCATGAACTGTTGCCGGATACGGTTCAGACGCTCCATGGTCTTCTCTTCCGCCTGTTCGCTCCCCTCCGCATTTCCCTGCAGTTCTTCCGTTCTGCGGGTAAACAGACGGCTATAGGTCCGATAGCCTCTCGCCCCGGTGCGGATCACATAATTTTCCAGCTCATCAATCTCTTCTCTGGAAATATCCGCCATGCCGCTGCGCAGAAAATGAAACACCGTATCATAGGAAAAATCCTTAATATACAGCTGCAATGCGCTCTTGATATATTCGATCATGGGATTCAGCACGATCCCTCTGGTACGGTCCAGGAAACATGGGATCTCCAGCTGTCCGAATTCTGTTTCCACATAGGAAGCGTATCCTTCCAGATCTCCGATGACCACGGCAATGTCCCGGTAGGTCATCCCCTGCTCTCTGATCAGGTGCCGGATGTACAGCGCTGTCTGGTGGACTTCCTCTCTGGGGGAAAGGGCTTCAAACATATGGATCTCCTGCTGTTCTCCCGCATACGGTTCATACTGATACCGGAACAGATTCTGTTCCAGATAGTGTAATGCCGGTGCCTTGGCGAAGCGATTGGCCCCCCCCTTGACAAAGAGATCCTCTCCCCGCTCTACCTCTGCCTCCGCTGCCAGCTTTTCCAGATCCGCCACCGTCTTCTTGCTCAGATGGAACAGCTTCTGTTCACCATCCATTTTATACGGATCCTCTCCCACTCCAATGGTCACGGTAACGATGGTCTCTGCGCACACGCGCATCAGTTCCTGGATCAGCCGGTTCTGTATGGGAGTAAATCCCGTAAAGCCGTCAAACACCACTACACTGCCCTTTAAGATCTTTGATTTGGACAGGGATCTGCGCAGTACATCCAGTGTCTCCTCGGTGGTGATAAAATGATCCCTGATATAATCCTGAAAGCCCCGGTACAGAGTCTTTAAGTCTTTCAGTTTCATGGCCAGCGCGCCACGCTTCTGTGCACTGGTGATCAGCTTGTCCATATCCTGTGTGCTGATACCGTATTGCATAAACTCGGAGATCGCACTTTTCACCTCATGGATATAGCCCTGCTTGTGCAGGAGACTTCCCATGGCCGGAAGCTGTTCCTTCAGATCCGCCGCCACTTTTTGCAGCACCAGGCTTTTGCCGGTGTCATCCAGTACCGGCATCTCTTTGGTCCCCACTTCCTCCAGAATGCGGTGGCTGAGTCGGCCGAAGCTCAGGACATCGATATTCAGGATGCCATCCCGGTCACTGCGCATGACCAGATCCTTCTGGGTCTGCATGGTGAACTGATCCGGCACAATGATCAGGAAATTCCTGCCCGGTTCCTCTGCCGCCCGCTGCATGATCTCTTCATAGATTCTGTGGCTTTTGCCCGACCCGGAAGGGCCAAAACAGAAACGTAAGCTCATAAGTCTCCTCCGTTATGCTGTCCGTTTATTTCAGATCCAGTTCAATGGGACAATGATCCGATCCCAAAATTTCCATGTGGATCTTCGCATCCGCCAGACGGTCTTTCAGACACTCCGATACCACGAAATAATCAATTCTCCATCCGGCATTTTTTGCTCTCGCCTGGAACATATAAGACCACCAGGAATACACCCCGGTCAGGTCCGGATAAAAATAGCGGAACGTATCGATAAATCCGTTCTCCAGTACCTTCGAAAAGCAGGCTCTCTCTTCATCAGTGAAGCCCGCATTGCCACGGTTGGTCTTCGCATTTTTCAGGTCGATTTCCTGATGCGCCACGTTCAGGTCTCCCGCATAGATCACCGGCTTTTTCTCTTCCAGCTTCTTAAGATACGCCAGGAAATCCGCTTCCCACTGCATGCGGTATTCCAGTCTCGTCAGCTCTCTCTGGGCGTTCGGTACATAGACTGTCACAAAATAGAACTCCGAATACTCTGCAGTGATCACCCGGCCCTCATGGTCGTGTTCCTCCACGCCGATGCCGTAAGTCACCTGTATGGGCTCTTCCTTTGTAAAAATTGCAGTGCCGGAATAGCCCTTTTTCTCTGCGTAATTCCAATACTGATGATATCCGGGCAGATCCAGTGCGATCTGTCCCTCCTGCAATTTTGTCTCCTGTAAGCAGAAAATATCTGCATCCGTTTCCTGAAAGAAATCCAGAAATCCCTTCTGCATGCAGGCTCTCAGCCCGTTCACATTCCATGAGATCAGTTTCATATTTTCCCTACCTCTTTCCTGATTTGTCTTATGCCATCTTATCCCGGTCATAATTTTTATCCGCTTTTCTGTCATCTATTCGTTCTATCCGCCGTGCTTTTCCATCCATTCACATTCCTTCCGGGCAGCCTTCAGAGACGCTTCGTACCCTTTCAGGATCTCCATAAGTCTCTGTACATCGATGATGCCGCTGGCTTTATTTTCCGGGTGATCCATCCATGGATGCTGTTTTTCCGGCGGATAAATATTTTCTATGGTATTTTCCCCGATCCGATACCATTTCTTCTGATAGCAGATCGTGTTGTCCGCCGGGTTTAAAAAGGTTTCCAGTTCCGTCAGTAGATAGATCTCTGCCGGCGTCCGGGGATTACCTTCCAGACCTCTCACGGCAGTGACCTTCACAGTTCCACCCTCCGGTACTACACACAGCCACATGGGCTCTGCCGGTTTTTTCCATAATTTATCCAGTATAAAGTTCAACGGTCCCAGCAACAGGATCGTCATGAAAAACGCCAGCGCTCCCGTCAGTTCCGGAATCCAGTCACCCCACAACAGCATCTGGAACAGCAGATGGTCACTCTCCCGCACACCCCAGACCTTCATCACTACCAGCACGGTTGCTACCATATAGATCAGTATAGTGATCAGGGCAAACGGCATCAGTACTTTTTCTTTTTTCATGCCCCATGCGGCATAAGCCTTGCATTCATCGTCCGTAAAAAGCACGGGCAGTTCATAGCTCTCTGTCATGCTCCGCTTCTCCCTCTTTTGCTATTCTCCGAGAATAATATGCAGGAACCGCTTGTCCAACATCAACGTCCGGTTCCAGGGATTCAGGATCACACCCTCGATACCATCGGCAGTCAACGTCATGCGGAACAGCTGCTCCATATCTGTGAGAAAAGTGGACATTACGCTGCCGCTTCCCTTTAACTCTTCCTCAAATCCGGTGAAGGCCGACCACCATTTTTTCCCATCGGAGGTCTGCACCGCCTGCAGGCGCATGGCAGTTCCGGCGGCCTGTGTCACCGCTTCCTGCACATCTGCTGAGGGCGGTTCCACCGCCACGATAAGCTGTCCCTGCTCCCGCATACGTCTGCGCACCACCGTCAGGGCATGCGCCAGAAGTTTTTCTGTTGGCTCCTGCTGTAATGCCAGAATTGCCTCCTCTATTTTCTCATTTCCCTGTAAACCTTTATCTTTCTTTTCGTCCATAACCGTAATGTTGTCCTTTTTAATTGTAGTCGTTAAATCACTTCATCCTGTTTCCCATGTCCCTTGCGCAATCTTGTATGCAATCCGTCGAATTCCATAAGAGCCACAGGCAACACAGCTCATGCCTATGCCCATCATACCATAAATGCCTCCGCAATTCCACTCACGTTTCCCTCCGGAAGCCGTCTTTTCCTTGACAGTGAGGATATTCGTTGCTAACATGAACCTGAGCGTTTGATGCTTAGAAATGAGGATAATTATGGATACTTTTGACCCGAAGCACATTTACAGCGATGCCGCAAAGCTGGCTCGTCTGAAAGATAAAAAGCTTTTCCTGTTCGATATCGACGGCACCATTGCCGTAGGCGATACCTTGTATGAGGGAAGTGCGGATCTTCTCCGCTACATTCAGGCCATCGGCGGCAGGGCTTATTACATTACCAACAACTCCACAAAAAGCGGACTGGACTATGTGAAAAAATTCCACGATGCATTTCACCTGGACAGCACGGAGGATCAGTTCATCACCTCCGGCTATATGACACTGCGTTTTTTGAAGGAGAATTATGCAGACAAGAAAATCTTCGTGCTGGGAACCGCTTCTTTTGTGGCGGAACTGCGAAAGAATGGCCTCTGGGTAACCGAGGTCTGCGAGGACAGCATTGACTGCGTGGTCGTTGCCTATGACAGTGAATTAAATTATGCAAAGCTTACCGAAGTCTGCAAGGTTTTATTCACCCAGGATGTTCCTTTCTACGGTACCAACCCGGATCTGCGCTGCCCCATCGACTTCGGCTTTATCCCCGATTGCGGTGCCATCTGCGACATGATCACCGCCACCACAGGCAAACAGCCCATCTATCTGGGCAAGCCCAGCAAAGAGGTCGTAAAGCTTTGCCTTGAAGTCTCCGGCTTCACTCCCGAGGAGACTCTGGTGGTTGGCGATCGTCTGTACACCGATATTGCCTGCGGCATCAACGGTGGTGTGGACACCTGTGTTCTCTTCACCGGCGAGGCACAAAAAAAGGATATTCTGACTCCCGAGGGGGAGCCGAATACCCAATATCTGCCGGACTATGCTTTTGAAAATGTGCAGGAATTATTAAATGCCTGCCAGGGTGAAATAAATTTTAAATAGCTCTCTTCACGACACCGATTCCCAACGGATAAGGCCCGGTGTGTACGCCAATGGTGGCACCGATCTGGAAGGTGGGAATGGTGTCGATGTCGTATCCCTTTTCTTTCAGTCTGCCTGCCAGTCTGTCGCGGAACTCTACGGCTTCTTCATAATCGTAGCCATATCCCACGCAGACGCTGTAATTGGAAATATCTGCCTTTTCCTCTGCAAAATATGCTAACAGCAGATCGATATTTTTATCTACCGTCTTGCGACGGCTTCTGCCGATACCGGAGGGGAATATCTCTCCCTCTTTTAAGGTAATGATGGGCTTGATGCCAAGCAGGCTGCCGGCCACGCTGGCTACTTTGCCGATACGTCCGCCGTGCTTTAAATATTCCATATTTCCTACGGTGAAAAAGATTCTGCCGGAGCTCTTGATCTCATTCAGGCGATCGATACTCTCCTGGTAACTCTTCCCCGCATCTCTAAGGTGTACCGCTTCCAACACATAGATGCCCTGCAATACGGTATTCACAGTAGAGTCGCAGACATAAATCTGTGCATTGGGATATTCCTCTTCCAGGATCGCTTTTGCATTCAGAGCAGACTGCATGGAGCCGCTGAACTTGGTGGTGATACAGATGCAGATGATGGGAGTTCCCGCCTTGACAAAAGGAAGAAATGCATCTACATAATCCTGCACGGAAGGCATGGAAGACTTCGGATATACATCCGGGTGATCCACCATTTCCTGATAGAACTCACGGACACCGATCTCTATCATTTCCTTCTGGTATTTCCCCTCTTCAAAAGATACATAAAAAGGAACTACCGTAATGTCTTTTTCTTTGGTCAGCTCCATGGGAAGATCACAGGAACCGTCTGATATAATATGAAATGCTTCGCTCATTATCGCATACACCTTTCTACTTGTTTGCAGAGTTTAGCTTACCACGTTGTGGAGTAAAAAGCAATGAGTTTTTGTTATTATATTTCATTTCGTGGTGTTTTATGTTGTTTTATGTAGTTTTTATTACTATATGTATGGAAAATCCGAATTACGCGATATTTGTCGATGAAAGTTTGTCAACCAACATACAACATTCGTTGACAATGGGCAGTTCTCTCGATATACTTGAGTTGTTAACCATTCATTCCCCCAGTTAACATTTTCTGCAGGAATGACCCCCTTTCATTCTCTGCAAACCCAAAAAACAGCCCGGCAGGATCTCCTGTCGGGCTGCGTTATTGTCTTCTATTATTCCTATCTTTATATGGAGTAATCCAGATTCTCCAGGCGCTTGTTCCGTCGTTCCACCAGATCCGCAATGGTGACTCCGTCCACTACCTTGTTCACTGCATCATACAATTCCTGCCATACCTCCAGAGTCTCACAGGTATCACATCGTTCGCAGATATCAGCGCCTTCCTCCAGACATGCCACCGGAGCCAGTGAGCCTTCCGTCAGTCGTAAGATCATTCCTACAGTAAAATCTGCCGGATCCTTGGCAATACGATAACCGCCCTGGGCACCACGGACGCTTTTTACATAACCTGCCTTGTTCAAAACAGCAATGATCTGCTCCAGATACTTTTCGGAAATCCCCTGTCTGGCAGCAATTTCTTTTACCTTGATACACTCTCCGTTGTTGTTCAATGCCAGATCCAGCATGACACGTACTGCATATCTTCCTTTGGTTGAAATTTTCATCCTATCCTCATTTCCGAGCATCTTCCTGCTCTGTTTCACTTTTAATGTCCGCCGGCTTATACCAAAGCGATTCTGAACTGCTCCAAATTTTCCACGGTTTCCACAGATTCTATCTTCTTTTCTCTTTTCCCAGAGTTCATATAGGATTTGTGGAAACAACAGAAAAATCAGGAGAGCACCCATGAATGCTACTTGATGGAATGCTCTCCGGATTTTCGCATTACTTTACTGGCACTTCACCTTACTTGTAAGGGATAACGCCACCGTTATAATTGTCATTGATGAACTGCTTGATCTCATCGGACTTCAGGGTATCTACCAGTGCCTTGATCTTAGGCAGATTCTCGTTGCCTTCCTTAACAGCGATTACATTTACATAAGTAGCGGCTGCTTCGGAATCATCGCTCTCATACAGCAGAGCATCGTCTGCAACAGTCAGGCCTGCTTCCATAGCATAGTTGCCGTTCAGGACACCGAAGGATACCTCTGGAAGGGTTCTGGGAACCTGTGCTGCTTCCAGCTCTACGAAGGTGATGTTGTGAGGGTTCTCTACGATATCCTTGGTAGTAGCAGTCAGACCCACACCATCCTTCAGGGTGATGTAACCGTTATCCTGTAACAGTAACAGAGCACGTGCCTCATTGGTGGTATCGTTGGGTACTGCGATAGTTGCATTGTCAATGTTGTCTAAGCTGGTCTCGGTTCCGGGATACAGTCCGAAGGGCTCGTAATGGATACCGCCGGCATTTACCAGATGGGTACCTTTCTCCTCGTTGAAGCTCTCCAGATAAGGGATATGCTGGAAGTAGTTTGCATCGAAATCACCGGACTCTACTACTAAATTAGGCTGTACATAGTCATCAAAAATCTGAATCTCCAGAGTATAACCCTGCTCCGCTAACAGAGGCTTTGCTGCCTCCAGGATCTCTGCATGAGGTACTGCACTTGCAGCTACCTTGATAGTGGTATCAGTGTCAGCTACTTCCTTACTTTCTGTTGCCTCGGTAGTCTGGGCAGCGGTTTCCTGGTTAGCTGTTGTTGCAGCTGCCTCGCTGGTCTGCGCAGCTGTTTCATTGCTGCCGCAGCCGGTCAGTGCGCTCACGGACAATGCTGCAACTGCAATCAAAGCAATCACTTTCTTTTTCATAATTCTTCTCCTCCTAAATCTTTTGGTAAAAAATTTTAGTCTATTGAATCAGATGCCTTACATCTGCCTCAATCTTTTCGTTTTCCCTAACGGGTTCTCTTATCCAATTTCTTGGAAATCGTCATTCCGATATATTGCAGCAGCTGTACCAACAGTACCAACAATACTACTGTCACCAGCATAATATCGGTCTGGTAACGATAATAACCATATCGGATCGCAATATCACCGAGTCCGCCTCCACCTACGGCACCTGCCATAGCGGAGTAGCCTAAGATTGTTCCCAGTGCAATGGTCGCATTCACAAGCAATGAGGTTCTGGATTCTGCCAGCATAACCTTCCAGATGATCGTCCACAGGTTAGCTCCCATGCTCTGTGCTGCTTCAATCACTCCGTGATCTACCTCCAACAGAGAAGATTCCACCATTCTGGCAATGAACGGTGCCGCTGCCAGAGTCAGAGGAACGATGGTAGCCGTCGGACCGTAGCTCTTTCCTACAATGATACGGGTCAAAGGGATGATCATGATCAACAAAATCAAAAACGGAATGCTTCGCACAATGTTGACTATCACATCCAGAATCTTATAAATGATCTTGTTCGGACGCAGTCCCTTCGGTGCAGTGATCACCAGGGCAATTCCCATAGGAAGTCCGAGTACATACCCCATAAATGTGGAAACAAGGGTCATATACAAAGTAACAAAGGTGCCTTCCACCAGCATCATAATCGTTGCGTTATCCCACATAGTCTTTCAGCTCCTCCACTTCCAGTTTTCTCTCCTGTAAATAATGGATCATCTTGTTCGCTGCCATTTCATCCTCCGGCAGCTGCAGGATCATCTGTCCATGGGCGATACCGCCGATGTCCTTGGTATCCGCTAACAGGATATTAACGGGAGCCTTGCACTCCAGCACCATATTGGCGATCACAGGTTCAAAAGAAGAATTCTCAGTGAAAACAATGCGGATGCAGCGTTTGCCGGACATTTCCTTTGCCTTGGGATC
>OGGF01000843.1_pt1 | contig 14786 bp, 17 predicted proteins | sample 1571211 | NCBI WGS metagenome assembly OGGF01 (sample SAMEA2582020, study PRJEB24529) | metagenome | biome: Human gut stool | place: China | collected 2011 | reverse complement strand
CATTTTTCGGAACACGAAAAACTTCAATGCCCTCAACTGGCTAAAGCCATAAACAAAAATACAGCCGGACAACAATCTTGCGATCGCTGTTCGGCTGCACGTCGTGTGATTATCATAGCATATTCTTTTCATTCGTATAATGGTTTAAATTTCACGAATTTTTCATCCAATTTAAACATTTCTTTGTATACATTATGTCATAATCATTTCATGTAATTATGTGTACACCTTGCATCTGCTCATTTTTTCCGGTGTCATCAAAGATACTTCATCAATGAAAAAGTTGCGGAACGTCATGGTTCCGCCTCCGCATGCATCTGTTTTTTCCGCTGCAAGTTCTCCTGCAATCCCAACAAACGCACAACAGGCTGCTGCACTCTGCACCGAAGGCTCTGTACCCAAAAAGGCACCCAACATAACAGAAGACATACATCCGCTGCCTGTGATCTTTGCCATTTTCGCATCCCCATTTTCACAGATATAAACGGCCGTTCCATCCGTGATAATATCTTTTTCTCCGGAAGCGATCATAATCAGATGATATTGTTTTGCATACTGCTTCATTGCCTCTATGTCCAGATTTTTATCGCCAGAATCCACACCTGTTGCCGTGCTGCAATGCTCCATCAGTGCCCGGATTTCCGAATAATTTCCACGGATACAGGTTGGATGGATGTTTTCGATCAATGTCTGGCACTTTTCTCTCCGATAACTCGAACCGGATACCCCGACAGGATCAATGACAATGGCATGTCCTAATTCATCTGCCACTCTTCCAGCCTTTTCCATCGCCTCATAATCAGCAATTGCACCAAAATTGCAGACAAGTGCTTTCGTACCCGCGGTGATTTCTTCCACTTCAAGCGGATGATGTGCCATCGTTGGCGACGCGCCTGCTGCCAGTAAAATATTGGCGCAGTCATTCACCGTCACAGCGTTGGTTATACAATGGATGATCGGTCGCTCTTCCTGTATTTTGTTATAAAGCTCTGCTATATATTTTTCTGAAATACTCATGATTCCCCGTCTCTCTTATGTAGTGTTCTGATTTTCTCTGTCATTTTTTTATTATCTATTTCTGATTCCACATCAGACCTTATCATAACACACGCTTTTTATAATGTGTAGTTATAAAACAAACTTTAAGAACTTTCTTCCGTTTTTTTCTTTCTGTATTCCTTCGGACTTCTATTATAATACTGTCTGAACTTCCGGCAAAAGTAGCCGGCACTTGTAAATCCGGTTTCATTTGCAATGGAGGCAACCGATTTTTGAGTAGTATAAAGTTGTCTGGCAGCCTGTGCCAGCCTGTATTGAATCAGATACGCTACCGGCGAACAATGTATGCCGGATTGAAAAATATGTAACGCTCCGCTTTTGCTGATAGATACCGATGCCGCAATCATTTCCAGTGTAATTTCTTCCGCATAGTGTTCCTGTATATACTGCATCATAATTTGCAGTCTTGCCTGATTATGATTTGGCTGCTGGAGGTTGTCCAAATCAGAATTCCAGCCTCTATATTTAAACAATATATTCCAGAACTGCAACAGAAGTTGTATGGTACATAATTCATTATCCTGCCCATTTTCCTGAAGTTCAAAAATCTGTAACATAAGCTGTAAAGCACTTCTTTCTGATGTACTGTTTGGATCAAAAATCTGATATTCTACTGCTGAATTTATCACCGGCAGAATATATTTTTCATAAATGAGGCTGTTTTCGGATGCCAGCAGAGTTGGTGAAAAAACAATATTAGGCGTATATGTGCTAGATCGTGCTTCAAAACAGTGTAACACACCACTATTAATAAATATGCCGCAGCCTTTATGCAGTTCTACTTTGCTTGTACCGATAAAGCAGATTGCTGTGCCTTCTGCAACATAAAGAAATTCCAGCTCATGATGCCAGTGCCAGTCGATACGGTGAAAATCAAATTGCCAGATATCCTCAGGATAATATGCAAAAGGATAACGTTCACTGCCATGCTGAACCGTTTCCCGCAGTGTTTCATCTGTAGTTATCTTAAAATAGTCCATAATGTATTTCCTTATAAATACTAATTTTTACCATATTGTACTATAAATATGCAATTTTGTACAATGACTGCACACAATCTTTGCGATATAATCACATTTGTTAAAGGAGAATAAAGACAAATGAAAAACCAATATAATAAGACGATCACTGCCTGTTTTGTAGGTTATATTGTACAGGCTGTCGTGAACAATTTTACACCATTACTTTTCTTATTTTTTCAGAAAAGCTACCATGTTCCGATTTCCCAGATCACTTTACTGGTGACTTTTAATTTTGGAATACAATTACTGGTGGATCTTCTTTCTGTCAGATTCATCGATAAAATAGGCTATCGGGTATCCATGATCGCAGCTCATGCCCTTGCAGCGGCAGGATTACTTCTTCTTACAGTTTTACCTGAAATTTTACCGGTTCCCTTTATCGGAATTTTGATTGCAGTAATGATTTATGCCATAGGTGGTGGACTTCTGGAAGTTCTGGTCAGTCCTGTCGTTGAGGCCTGCCCGTCTGATAATAAAGAGAAAGCGATGAGCCTGCTCCATTCTTTTTATTGCTGGGGACATGCCGGAGTTGTACTTTTATCAACTTTGTTTTTCTATGCAGCGGGTATAGATAACTGGAAAATATTAGCTATTATCTGGGCAGTCATTCCTATTGGAAACGCTTTTGTTTTTGCAAAGGTACCAATCGCACCTCTGCTTGAGGATGGCGAAACCGGTCTTGGATTAAAAGAATTGTTCCGGCTGAAAATCTTTTGGATTTTACTGATCATGATGATATGTGCCGGGGCAAGTGAACAGGCAGTAAGCCAATGGGCTTCGGCTTTTGCGGAAAAAGGACTTGGAATTTCCAAAGCCGCAGGAGATTTAGCCGGACCGATGGCTTTTGCAATTCTAATGGGAACCTCAAGATTATTTTATGGCAAGTATGGCGATCGTATCAATTTAGATCACTTTATGATTTATAGTTGTCTGCTATGTATTTTATCCTATCTTGGGATTTCACTGTTTCGGGCTCCGTTACTGAATCTGATTGCCTGTGCGGTCTGTGGGCTCTCAGTTGGAATCATGTGGCCCGGAACATTCAGCAAAGCATCCGCAGCTTTGCCAAAAGGTGGAACCGCTATGTTTGCATTACTGGCATTAGGTGGAGATATGGGTTGTGCAGGAGGTCCTACCTTGGTTGGAATGATTTCAGATTCTTTGGGAGACAACCTGAAAATGGGTATTCTGGCAGGAATTATCTTTCCGATATTGCTGCTTCTTGGAATTCTCCGTTGCAAAAAAGGGAACTCCCTTTCATAATGTTACATGCAAAGAAAGCCTGCCGGGACATAAATCCCGACAGGCTTTCTTTGCATTTTTTTCTTCCTTTATAAGAAATTAAAGAGTGCGCAGAAAAACTTTCATCTACTCTTCCAGACTGTCCTTCATTTTTCCGAGCATACCTGATTTTTTTAATGGCAGTGTGATAATGATTGCAATGATTGTTCCTCCACAGGTACTGATGAGGAATGGCACTACGAACATAAACAATGTTGCTGCTGTGTTTCCCATAACAAGATATGCAACCGGATAAGAAAGCATTCCGCCGAGAATACCGGTTCCCACTACTTCTCCAATGTAAGCAAATGGAAGTTTCTTTCCATATTTATACAGCAGACCGCCAAGTAATGCACCGCACATACTTCCCGGGAATGCAAGCGGGCTTCCAAGTCCTAATAAGTTACGGATCAAAGATGCGATAAATGCCTGTGCCAGTGCCCACCAAGGACCTACGGTAACTGCACATAAAATATTTACCATATGCTGTACCGGTGCACATTTTGAACCGAATACCGGGAAGGAAAATAAGCTTCCCACTACGGCTACTGCTGCTAAAATTGCTGTGACTGTTAATTTCTTTAAGTTAGATTTTTTCATTCTTTCGTCCTCATTTTCGCATTGCTTCTGCAACCTTTTCCACAATCAGGCAGAGAACGACTGTGATCACCATATCCGGCAGAGTATTTCCAAGCGGAGTATCTACGTGCATTAATATGCGGTAAATAATAAATCCGGCAAGCCATACGATCAGATTACGCCACTGGAAAGCATTTTTTTCAGAATCCGCTTTCTTCAAAATGAAGTAATCTGCAATCTGCACTGCGATCATCGGAGCAAAAACAGATCCGATCAGATATAAGAAGTTTGTAATATTATCCATTGGATAAACGATCGCTGCGATCGTTCCGATCACTGTAACAATGATTGCTGCCCATTTCTCCTGAATTTTAGAAGAAATGGAAACACAGGAAACTCCTGCGGAATAAGCATCTAAGAACGTTGTTGTAACTGTTGAGAATACAATAATCAGTAATCCCACAACGCCAAGACCTGTCTTTAACATAATCTGTGCGATATCGTATTCTCCGGTAAAAATAGCGGCTCCCATACCGATCATGTACATAAAAATGCTGACTACGCTGTATACGAATACACTTGTAAAGGTTGCTGCGAATGGTTTTTCTGCTTCTCTCGTATAATCGCTGATAAGCGGTAACCAGGAAAGAGGCATTGCGACTGCAAGCTCTACCGCAGCTCCAAACGTCATCACATCGTCACTTACTGCGATCGGCATGACAAAATCTGTATTAAAGAAGATCACCTTAAAAAGTACCAGTGACAATACAAAAAGTGCGGTCATTGCAACGGTATTTAACTTTCCAAGATTGGTCAGTCCGATAAAGATCCACACTATGATCAAAATTCCGATCACAATTGCCCAGATCCATATGCCACTATGTAACAGGCCGTCTGCTGCGAGTGCGCCATCATAGATCATGATAGCTGTCCAGCCGACAAGCTGCAGCACGTTTAATACCGCAAAGAGAAGGCTTCCCTTCTCACCGAAACTCATTTTTACAGTTTCCATGGCACTTTTCCGCTCTTTTGCTCCGATCATTCCTGCGGCAAACATCATAAGTCCGCCGATCAGATGCCCGAGCAGAATTGCTGCCATTGCTCTTCCAAAACCAAGTGGTGCGAAATAGGTACCGGTCAGGATCTCAGCTAAAGACACTCCTGCCCCAAACCAGATTAAACCGTTTGAAAAAACGGAAGTTCTTTTTTCACTCATCTTTCATATTCTCCTTCGATTGCAAATGCATGATTCATAGGTCCGCTTCCTTTTCCAAGGTCAAGCATGTCGGCAAGTGCGCCGGAAATATAGTTTTTCGCATACTTGACAGAGGTTTCCAAGTCTCTTCCTTTTGCAAGATTTGATGCAATTGCGGAAGACAAGGTACAACCTGTTCCATGGGTATTTGGATTGTCAATTCTTTTTCCATGGAACCATACTGGCTCTTTCCCCTTCTGGAAAAGAAGATCATTGGCATCATTTAACTGATGTCCACCCTTTAATAAAACTGCACAACCTAAGGTGTTACAGATGATCTCTGCCGCTTTTTCCATATCTGCTTCTGTTTTGATCTCCATCTCTGAAAGCACTTCTGCTTCCGGGATATTTGGAGTGATAACAGTTGCCAGAGGCAATAATTTACTTTTCAATGTTCCAATGGCTTCCTCGCTGATAAGTCTTGCTCCGCTGGTAGCCACCATAACAGGATCCACTACAATGTTTTTTGCGTGGTATTCTGTCAGTTTGTCCGCAATCGTCTCGATCAGTTCACTTGATGAAACCATCCCGGTCTTAATTGCATCCGGATTGATATCCGTAAAAATACTATCCAGCTGCTCTGCCAAAAACTTTGGAGTCACCTCCATAATATCTGTTACGCCGGTCGTATTCTGGGCAGTCAAAGCCGTGATCGCACTCATCGCGTAAACGCGGTTTGCGGTCATAGTCTTAATATCTGCCTGGATGCCGGCGCCTCCACTGGAATCACTTCCAGCGATTGTTAATGCTGTAAACATAAAATCCTCCTTGTTTTTCCGAAGAAAAATCCTTCTTTTGCATTAATTTTGTATAGCGACCTAAGGTGGTGCCCCCAATCTGCCGCTGTATATAAAAACTGCTCTGCAGTTCCTACCTAATTAAATGATACTTTCTACTTTTTCAAGTAGTTCTCTTGTTCCTTTTTCAATATCTTCACATGCGAAAATGCCGCTGACAACTGCTGCTCCCGCCATCTTTCTGCCTTTTAACCGAAGGACATTGTCTGCGTTGATTCCTCCGATCGCAACAACAGGAATTGTTACACTCTCGCAGATTTCCTGAAATAAATCTAATTCCATTGGTTTTGCATCTGTTTTCGTGCTTGTTCCAAAAACTGCTCCGCTTCCAAGATAATCTGCTCCGGCAGCTTCTGCTGCCTTCGCCTGCTCTATCGTCTTTGCTGTCACACCGATAATCTTATCTGCTCCCAAAAGCTCTCTTGCATTTTTTATCTCCATATCAGACTGTCCGATATGAACTCCGTCTGCATGGATTTTTTTTGCAAGTTCCACGTTGTCATTGATGATGAGCGGTACATGATAATGATGACAAAGTTCTAATAACTCCTGTCCTTCTTTCTCAAAGGCTGCCTCATCAAGAGTTTTCTCCCGAAGCTGCACTAAGGTCACGCCGCCTTTTAACGCTTTCTCTACCTGCTCATATAGTGTCTCGCTGCCAAGCCAGCTGCGGTCTGTGACAGCGTATAATTTCAACTGTTCTCTTGTAATGTTCATTTTAATCCTCATTTCTGCGCACGCCTTTTGCGCATAACGAGTTTGTGTCAAGTGAGCGCAGACACAAATCTCAAGTGTGAAAAATTTATTTTTCACACTATTTCCTCAAAAAAATGCAGGAACCCAACCAAAGATTCCTGCACACAAAATACGCTCTTGCGCTCCATTATCTCCCTACGTTGGCATTATCCAAATCAGGTTCTGGGTTAAAGCTTCCGCTTACTCTCAGCCCGCCTGTGCGAGCACCCCGTTTTCCAATATCATCCTGCCGGCTGCATCACTGATTGCCGCCATATGATATATCCTTTTCAGTTATCCACACCATTCATGTGATGATGTGTTGTTTTCAACAACAATTTTATTATACACATGCATAAAAGAAATGCAAGGACTATTTTCTATCAGCCTGACTATTTTATCTATCCGGCAAATGCATATATCATCCACACATCTTAATCAAATGGCAGCTCTTCCTCCTCAAACCAATCATCTTCGTCGCTGCCTAACCATTCTTCTTCAATCATTCTGTCCACATAGGCTTCGTATTCTTTTAACACTTTATCTAACTGTTTCTTTTTGGTTTTGTCCCCGATTGCCCCATAATACTTTGCTGCGGCACGGAACATAATTTCATTTTCCTCAAGGCATTCTGATTCGTCTATGATGAACTGATGAATCAGTTTTTCTGCTGTTTCATATTCTTTTGCCCCGATCAATGCATAGACATAAGCGGTCGCTGCCATGATATTTTCCGGTTCTTTTTCAAACCATTTACAGCAGAATGAAACTGCTTCGTTTTCTCTTCCGAGAGCCTCTAACACACAACTTTTTCTGAATTTCAGATCAGAACCAGTATATTCCGGCCACGCAAACATTTTTAACAAGGTATCACACATCATAAGCAATACATCATGCTGTTCCCGCATATCAATTTCATCCAGACAATCCTCAATCCATCCTGAAATATCATATTGATAATCGGTGTTTTCGTCCAGCATATATACTTCCTGACACCAGTTCGGTTCTTTTTGTCTTTCTTCCCGAACGATCTCCATTAAAAGTTCAAATGCCTTTTCCCAGCAGGTTCCATCCTTATCGGTTCCAATCATATTCATATAACATTGATCTGTTAGTTTTTCAAATTGTTTCCATTTTTTGTTTTTCATTCGTTGTCACTCCATACGTTTTTTTGTATGGACATATTATAACACCACTTATGTTCCTACGAGACATTTTTCTGCCACAACATCTCAATTACCCATGCATATGTAAATACTTCTCTTTTGTAGCCAATCCTCCGCGGATATGACGCTCGGATTTATTGATGTCTAAAACTTTTCTGGTCTCTGCTGCCATTGAGGCATTGATTTTTTCAAGCCGCTCGGTCACGTCTTTGTGCACCGTTGATTTTGAAATTCCAAAATGCTTCGCTGCCTGTCTTACCGTCGTGTTGTTGTCGATAATATATCTTGCAATTTCAATTGCTCTTTCCTCAATATAACCTTTCAAAAAAATTCCCCTGCAATACTTGTTTTTACATTGTATGCTGGGGAATTTTTGTTTAGACTATCATTTATTTATCCACTTTTCTTGCCTGCATCCTCATCATAATATCTGTCCGCTATCTACCTCTCCCCGCGTTCCTTCAGTCTCCGCTTATTTTCATACATATATGTATCCGCTCTCTTTCTGGTATCCACAAAGCTGCGGTCCACATTGTCATCATAGAAAGCATAGCCACAGGCAATCTCCACCTTTACGCTGTTCTTTGCTACATTATACTGCTCCTGAAGTTCTGAAAGTCTCTCCATCGCGCCTTTGATGCTGCTCTCCTGTGCGTCCGGCATGATCACACAGAACTCGTCACCGCCGATACGGTAAATGGTGTTTTCTTTTGCAAACGCATTCGTGATCATCTCTGATGCAGTTTTCAGATAAGCATCACCGGCTTCATGTCCAAATTTATCATTACATTTTTTCAGGTTATTCAGGTCAAACATCGCAATCGCTGTCCGCTGCGGGTGAAGATGATCCTTTTCCCACTCATCATAAGCGTTTCTGCTGTATAACCCGGTCAGGATGTCTTTCAACGCCAGTTCCTTGTAAATTGCAGCTTTCTGTCCTTCATGAAGTTTTTCCATGGAATCTGATGCTGCAAGCCATGCCAGCAGACAGATATAAACAAGAAACCCGGTTTTTCCCAGAACATCCACAACACTTGAAATAATATAAAAAGAAGTAATATCTGCAAAAAAGCCGCAAAAAGGATAACGATCCCGACAATATTCGTTTTTGCGATTTTATTCATGCCATGCTTTTTCACATAATGGTACAGCGCATAGCCAAGATACGGAATGTCTAACGCCATAAGAATATGGGTAAACGTTGCGGATTCCCGAAATTCCAGTATTCCTGCCATGTGAAGCAGTATGCACGCCACCATATTTATGACGCTGAGCAGTGAAATCGTTCCTGCAACCCACTTATCTTCCGGCATTAAAAATCCATGTACAAACAATGCAAACGGAGCCGGCATGAGCATGATCAGTATATAGCCCAGATTCGAGCTTGCGACCACATTCGGAATAAGAAGTGCCATCATCACCGTCTCATTTAAGGACCACGCTCCCATAAACAAGGCAAACAGCCCGAAATAAAGTACATAATTGTCGATATTGATTTCTCTGTTTGCAATCACATAATATAAGATCAGAAAAATTCCGATTGCCAGTTCTAACACGCAGACTACTGCTGCCAACGCAGAACCTCTTATCAGACTGAGCACCTCGTTCACGGACTCTCCAATGTAAAAAGAAAGCGTCTCGCTGCTGACTCTCTGGTACACAGCTTCCGTCCGCACGACCACCTGGTCACAATCCGGTCTGATTTCTATAAAATTCCACAGAGATCCCGGTGTTTTTCCGAAAACAGAGGAAACCGGTTTCACTTCATAAATCTTCTCTCCATCTTCATACACCGCAACGCGCAAATGTATCGAATAGAACACAAGCGTAACGTTTTCCTGTCTGAAATCATCACCCGAAAAAATGTATTCTTTTGTCATTTTGTCGATCTGCTCTACACTCTGGGGTGTGATCGTCTGCTTCCCGGCAACTTCCCCTTTGCGAAAACTCGTTTCATTTCCTGCAAACAGAAAACCGCAAATGGTAAATATAAGCCCTATAAGTATCGCAAAGTAATAAGATCCTGATAATAATTTTTTCATTTAAATTTCCTTTGTAGTGACAGTTTCTATAAAAACTGTTTCAGGGAGTCTTCCACTTTTTTACATCTCTCTGCCACGATGTTTTCCATGGTTGGATTACATACTTCCATAAGATATGGATGTCCGACAAACTCCAACATTGTTCTGTCGTTTTCGTTATCACCAAATGCTGCCATCTCATCCGGTGCGATTCCAAGCCTCTCGCCGATTTCCTTTAACGCAGCGCCCTTGCTTGTCCCCAGCGGTGCAAAATCCACCCAGCGGTTTCCGGATGTGACGATAATGCACTGGTCGGCTGGATATTTTTCACGAAATGCTGCTGTTGCCTTTTCCTGCTTGTCCGGCTCTGTAAAATACGACACTTTGATGATTGGCTCCTCAATGCGTTCCGGCGCGTCGATTACCGTCACATGGTTTCCAACGACATCCCGCACATGTGTGACAAAATCTTTTGACTTTGGAATGAGATAAGAAGTCCGCTCGCCTGAGATCACGATCTCGCAATCCGGATGATCCATCACCGTATGGCAGATATCTAACGCAAGAGAATCTTCAAACTGTCTCTTGACTAACACCTGATTGCTGTGCATGACGAGTGCACCATTTTCGCACAGGTACATAATATCGTCTTTTACCGGGGCGAATAATTTTTGCAGATTCACATACTGCCTTCCACTTGCCGGCACAAAATAGATTCCTTTTTTTGTTAATTTTTCTACAATCGGAAATAATTCCGGATTGCAGTGTTTTGCAAAATTCAGTAATAACGTTCCATCGAGATCACTGGCGATCAATTTAATCTGTGACATGTTTCTCTCCTGTCTTTTTTTCTCGTCCAAACAGGGAAGCCCAGAAACTCTTCTTCTGCTCCTTCTTCCGCTGTTCCTCCAATGCTTCTATCTCTTCCTCTGACTGATACCCCGGTAAAATGGTATCGATAAAACTTTTTCCCTGCAAATTCTCCATATGATCAATGCGTGTGCACATTTCTTTTGTCGCTTCTAACATGTAAACCATCATTTTCTTGACGATCAGGTAAAGTTTATCCGCATTATGACGGATCTCATCCGGATTTTCCTCCATGAATACGCACTCATCGCCCCACACCCGAAGCCATTCCAGACGGTCGCGCTGCTCCTTGCGCACCACACTGAGGAAACGGCTCACCATAGCATTGTGGTCATCCTCCCTTGTATAGCAGAGGTAATCTTCCAATGTGGCACTTTCCGGAAAATGAATCCCATAATATCCATTATAAATACGGCATATTTTTTCTGTCGCCTTGCGCAGCATCATGCCGCATCTCTGCGGTCTCGTCCAATATAATTCCTCTGCTTTCTCCAGATTTCTATACAGGGCATCGTATAACTGCTTCAAGTCCTCTGTAGCCGGTTCAGCGTCTTTTATGTAATCGAAATTCATGCTGTTTTCCATCCCCTCATTGCTCTTAGCTTTGTCCGTAAATCCCTCTTTTTGCCGAAAACATGTTTCACTTATCCCTCAAACAGCGGTGTAAAATCTTCCGTGTCTCCGCAAAAGAAGCCGCCTGTTTTTCCAATGATCCTGCGCATGACGTTTGTTGCTTCCTCATAAGTTTCCGGTTTAAAGGTAACAAGGAAAACGGATTTTGCCTGATGCTCTGCGGCAAAAGAAGCCGTGATCTCATCTTTTGGATGGATCTGCGCTGTCTCAATATCCACCGATGCTCCGTCTGCCATTCCAATCTCTAAAACGCCTGCATCTTCCCATATTTCCAATTCGTAACTGTCCTGCTCGCCAAACGCTTCATAAATCTGCCGCACACCGATCTCCTGCGGTGTCATATAAAGCCAGTCTCCCGGCACTTTTTCCCGGATCTGCGTATTCTTCGGTTTTCCTTCAGATTTCTTTTTCGGCTGTCCTGTTCCTTTTTTCCCTGATAACTTCATCTTTTCCTCTCCCGAATTAATTACTGTTCACAGTAATTATCCATTCCTAGAATTTCTCTCGTAATTTCAGATACGATATGCTACACTGATTATAGCCGATATTTGAAAGGGATTCTATAGATTTATGAAAATTTTGATATTATCCTGTGACACAGGAGAAGGACATAACAGTGCCGGAAAGGCAGTGAAGGAAGCTGCCGAGCAGAAAGGGCATACCGTGGAAATGTTAGATATGTTTCTTTTATCCGGGAAACGCACTTCACACGCTGTTGCCGGAGCTTATGTTGGCATTGTAAAACATATACCATTCTTCTTTGGATTCATTTATAAATTAGGCATGCTGATCTCCAGTTCCAGAAGGAAATCTCCTGTCTATTTTGCCAACGCACTGTTAGGGAAAAAGTTAGCATCTTACATTGAAGAAAATCATTTTGACATTGTTGTCACCCCGCACCTTTACCCTGCGGAAACAATGACTTATATGAAAAAGAAGAAATTGCTGCGCATTCCTGCTGTTGCAGTCGGAACAGACTACACTTGTATTCCATTCTGGGAAGAAACAAACCTTGACTATTACGTGATCCCTCATAAGGATCTCATTCCCGAATATGTAAAACGTGGTGTTCCGAAGGAAAAGCTGCTTCCATACGGAATTCCGGTGCGACAGGATTTCTGCAGCAATGCATCTAAAGACGCAGCAAGGGAAAAACTGCATCTGCCTCTGGATGTTCCGATGTTTCTTGTTATGAGTGGCAGTATGGGATTTGGAAAACTGGCTGTTTTTGCCGCTGAGCTTGCACTCCGCTGCCGGAATGGCGAACATATTGTGATCATCTGCGGAAATAATACTAAGATTGAGCGCATTTTACGAAAAGAATTTCATTTTAACAAACGGGTTCACATTATAGGCTACACCAACCATGTATCCCTTTTTATGGACGCCTGCGATGTTATTTATACCAAGCCTGGCGGGCTTACCTCAACGGAATCTCTTGTAAAAAATATTCCGATCGTCCACACCGCTCCAATTCCGGGATGTGAGACTGCAAACCTGTGGTTTTTTGGTGCAAGACATCTCTCTGTCTCGTCAAAGCATCTCTCAAAACAGGTGCAGCTTGGCAAGGCACTGATCCACAATGATGCACTGCGCGATCAGATGTTATCCGCACAGCGCAGGGAACGTAAGCCTGACGCCGCTATGCAGATTGTAAAATTATTAGAAGATCTCATTGTCTGATTATTTTGTGGCTGCGGTTATGCTTTTCTGCGCCACGTCACTATTACTACGAAAGGTTTTATTTTATGTTATATCTCTTTTTTACACTCCTTGGTTTTGTCCTTGGAAGCACCCTCTTTGCCTACTGGGTGCCAAAAATCCTCAAACATGTTGATATCCGTGAACTTCCAAAAGACCATAATCCGGGCGTTGCCAATGCCTTTATGTATGGTGGGTTTTTCTGCGGACTGCTCTCCCTGATTTTGGAACTGGCAAAAGGATTTGTCCCGGTATTTTTAGGGCAGCATTTTCTTGACATCCATTCGCTGCTTTTTGTTCCGGTTCTCGTTGCGCCGGTGTTCGGGCACGCGTTCCCATTTTTGCGCAAAGAAAAAGGCGGTAAAGCAATCACCGCCTCTTTTGGAGTCCTGCTTGGTCTTTTTCCGGAAATGCGTCCGGCTGTTTACCTTGCATTTTTCTTTATTTTCTTTTCCCTGGCTGTGGTCGTAAGCCCACACTCCTTCCGGTCTGTGGTCACCTTCGGTCTTTTTGCACTGTGTGTACTGTTCACAGTCAAACTCCCGTCGGTTAAACTTGGCTGCGTTATTATTTCCGGTATTGTGATCTACCGCCACTTTATCAAGTATCAGGGCGAGGCTCTCACGGTAAACCTTTTCAAACATACCACGTAAACCACGTGTTGTGGTCTTCTACCAGCATAAAACTTCATGACCGTCTTCCGTCACAAGCACCATGATCTCCCACTGTGCGGAAGGAAGTCCGTCATCTGTATACACTTCCCAGTCATTATCAGAATCTACATAGATATCCGGCTGTCCCATATTGACCATTGGCTCAATCGTAAAGATCATGCCTGGAACCATTAACATCTCCTGACCACGTCTTGAATTGTAGCCTACCCACGGCTCCTCGTGGAATTCCAGACCTACACCGTGTCCGCCGATCTCGCGCACGACTGTATAGCCATTGGAAAATGCATGGTCATGCACTGCCTGACCCATGTCTCCTAAGAATCCCCATGGTTTTACTTCTTTTAATCCAAGTTCTACACATTCCTTTGTAACCTGAACAAGTTTCTTCTTTTCAGGGCTTACCTCTCCGATGCAGAACATTCTGGAAGAATCCGAAAAATATCCGTTTAAAATCGTGGAACAATCCACGTTGATGATATCTCCTGCTTTTAAGATCACATCTTTTGAAGGGAAACCATGACACACCTGATCGTTCACAGATGTGCAAACAGAAAACGGATAACCCTCATAATTCAATGGTGCCGGGATTCCTCCCATGCTCGTTGTCATATCATACACGATTTTGTCGATCTCTGCAGTATTCATACCTTCGTGGATGTTTTTCTCAATGTAATCCAGAACTGCAATATTGATCTTGCAGCTCTCTTTGATGCCTGCGATCTGCTCCGCATTTTTAATGATGTTATGCTGCGGTACGATGTGTCCCTGTGCCGCATATTTTGCAATTTTTGCATCAAACGCCTCATGGCATGTTTTATATTTTCTACCGCTTCCACACCAGCATGGATCATTTCTTCCAATTTTTACTGACATAATTTTTCTCTTTTCTACTTTTCTAATTGTCAAGCGTTACAGAGCCAAATTCCACTCTGTCCCACACTTTTTCCTTCACACTGCATGTGTGCTCCTGTAAAAGTGCCTCGTAGGCCTCCC
>OGGF01000836.1_pt1 | contig 14879 bp, 15 predicted proteins | sample 1571211 | NCBI WGS metagenome assembly OGGF01 (sample SAMEA2582020, study PRJEB24529) | metagenome | biome: Human gut stool | place: China | collected 2011 | reverse complement strand
AATGCCGGAGGATTACCGCCGCTGGTAATGGTGGGGGCCGTCAGGCGTTTCAGGAACACTTCATTCATGAATATCTGATCGCCCTGACCAACAAACATCGGCTTTGTGTTGCCATTCGCAGGATTAACCATCGCAATCCTGTCCGCCGCCAGCAGCACCTGACTCTGCATGCCGTCAGGGGTATTCTCAATACCGGCACCAATACCCGCGATATAAAGGCGTCCGTCCTGCATCTGCTGCAGCTTCACAGCCCACATGCTGTTCAGGTTATTATTTGTATCAACCTGAACCTTCTGTATCTGCTGAATTGCAGCACTCTGGTCTTCCAGTTTCTTATTGACGGTCTGTGTTATTTCATTGCTGACATCCGTTATGGACGTCCTGATTTCAGTCAGGTCAGGCGCAAGCTGACCGTTATCAATCTGCGTCCACAGCTCCTGAGCCAGATGGGTTTTCCCTATCTCGCCTTTGAAAAAATCCAGATAGCCTGATGCATCATCACTCGGCTGACCGACAGCCTCCACGAATGCCGATTTGCCAACGGTGTTCACACTGCGAACGTAAAAATAATAATCATGGCCCGGTTTGATATTGATACTGGCGGCTATCCAGTACAGCGCCGTGCCAAGATAGCGTGCTGTGGTTTCAACCTGCCTGATATCCGCAATCCGCTTTTCCGAGAACCAGAACTCAAACTGTACCGTCGGATCATAAACCGCAAGATGCGGCGTGGCGGTTATCTGAAAATAGCCCGGCGTCAGCTCAATCCGCGACGGCGCTGCCGGTGCGGCAATCCGGAACGATACCGACGCCGGATCGCCCTGCTGCCCCCACGCATTTACTGCCCGGACTGTCAGCCTGTAGTTCCCCAGAGCCAGTTGTGTGAAGCGGTAAGTGGTTTCCGTCGTCCGGGCCGTGCTGACCAGCCGCTCACGGCCGTCATCCGCTGCCACGGTCAGGCGAAGCAGGAAGCTCACGCCCTTCACCACCTTCGGCGTGTCCCAGCGCGCCAGCACCTGGTATTCCCCGCTGTCTGCGGTGACTTCTGCGGTCAGGTGCTGCAGCGCTGGCGGCGTGACACCATTTACCGTGCCGCTCTGGTCGCCGTCAAAGTGCGCCCCGTTATCCACGATGGCCTCTTTTTCCGGTACATGCTGCACGGCGGTGATGGCATACGTGCCGTCGTCGTTCTCACGGATACTCACACAGCGGAACAGGCGCTGGCGCAACGTCGGCAACTTCAGCCCCCATACGCTGTATCCGGCAACGCCGTCAGGAACACGGCTCACTTTTACCTTCACGCCGTCGGTGACGGACTGGACCTCCACGCTGACCGGATTGCCACTTCCGTCAACCAGGCTTATCAGCGTGGTGCCGGAAGATGGCAGCGTGATTTCACGGTCGAGCGTCAGCGTCCGGGTCTGGCTGTTTACCGCCAGCACGCGCCCGCCGGTGCGGATACCGGCATAGTCATCATCGCAGATTTCAATGACATCGCCCGGTACATGGCGAAGCCCTTCGGCACCCACGCTGAAGTCCACGGTCTGCGTTTCCAGCAGTTCTGTTTTAATCAGCCACAGCCCGGCGCGGTGTGCCTGCCCCCGGCTGGTACAGCCAAAGGCATCCATCTTCGTGACGTTACGACCGTAACGGGCAATGGCCTGCGTGTCCTCCACAAGCTCTGTCGCCGTCTCCCAGCCGTTATTCGGGTCAATCCAGTTCACCTCAACGGCATTATGGCGGTCCTTCAGGGCGCTGAAGCTGTAGCGGAACGGCGCACCATCATCCGGCATCACCACATTACTGCGGTTATAGGTCCACACCTTATCCGACGGTCGGTCCTGCACGAACGTCAGCGTCTGCCCGTTCCATACCGGCATACAGCGCATCGCAGAGCAGAAATCACTGAGCACATCCCACGCCTTGCGCTGTGTGGTCAGGTACGCATTACAGGTGATGCGCGGCTCCGTGCCGCCAAAACCGTCCGGCACCGACTGATCGCAATGCTGGCCGATGACATACAGCGCCCATTTGTCCACATCCACCGCACCAAGACGTTTCCCCATGCCGTAGCGCGGGTGGGTCAGCATATCCCACAGACACCAGGCCATGTTGTTGCTGTATGCTGGCTTAAACGTTCCGTCCCAGATACCGCTGTATTGCCGCGTCTGCGGGTTATAGTTCGACGGCACCTGCAGAATGCGCCCGCGAAGATGATAATTACGGCTCACCTGCTGGCTGCCGAACTGCTCCGAATCCACCTGCACGCCGACCAGTGCCGTGTTCGGGTAGCCCTGTTTCACATCGATGATTTCGGTGTATGACGACCAGAGCGTTTTGTTCTGCAGCTGGTCTGTGGTGCTGTCCGGCGTCATCCTGCGCATCCGTATATTGAACGGGCGCGGCGGCAGGTTACCCACCACCACCGAGGCCAGATACTGCGAGGTGGTTTTGCCCTTAATGGTGATGTCTTTTTCCGTCACCCAGCCACCATTACGCTGGATCTGAACCAGCAGGCGGACTTCCGACGGATTCCGGTCCCCCTTTGAGGTGGTTTCCACCAGTGCCTGCACGCCGAAGGTAAAGCGCAGACGGTCGATGTTTGCAGACGTAATGGTGCGGGTGATCGGCGTGTCATATTTCACTTCCGTACCCAGCACCGTCTCGGAGCCGGAGGATTCAAACCCCTCCGGCGGTGTCTGCTCCTGCTCACCGGCACGGAACACCACCGTGACACCGGAGATGTTGGTATTCCCCTCAGTGTCCAGCACCGGCGTACTGTTCAGCAGCACGCTTTTTAATCCATCCACCGGACCTTCAACCGGCCCTTCGCTGATGGCATCGATCACACTCAGCAGCTGCGTGGACTTCAGGTTGTCCTTCGCTTCGCGCGGAGTATGCCCCTTACTGCTGCCTTTACCCATTCCTCACGCTCCATAAACGACAAAACCGCCCGGAGGCGGTTTCACATAAACGTTTTTCATCAGCGACCAATCACCACAACCTGACCACCATCCCCTTCGTCTGCCGTGCTGATCTCCTGAGAGACCACCCGCGCCCCCACGCGCATTTCACCGTACAGAACCGGCAGAACATTGCCCTGGGCAACCATGTTATCCAGTGAGGAGAAATAGGTGTTCTGCTTACCGTTATCCGTTGTCTGTGTACGGGGAGTTCTGGCTTTCGGTGCCAGCATCTGCGCCACACCACCGAGCACCATACTGGCACCGAGAGAAAACAGGATGCCGGTCATACCACCGGCCCCAATGGCTGCCCCCCATGCTGCAAGGGTGGCTCCGGCGGTAAAGAATGATCCGGCAATGGCGGCAGCCCCCAGGACAATCTGGAATACGCCACCTGACTTGGCCCCGGCGACTCTGGGAACAATATGAATCACAGCGCCATCAGGCAGAGTCTCATGTAACTGCGCCGTTAACCCGGACGTGCTGACGTCCCGCCCGGCAATCCGTACCTGATACCAGCCGTCGCTCAGTTTCTGACGAAACGCCGGGAGCTGTGTGGCCAGTGCCCGGATGGCTTCAGCCCCCGTTTTCACACGAAGGTCGATGCGGCGACCAAATCGTTGTAAATCCCCGTAAAGGCAGATGCGCGCCATGCCCGGTGACGCCAGAGGGAGTGTGTGCGTCGCTGCCATTTGTCGGTGTACCTCTCTCGTTTGCTCAGTTGTTCAGGAATATGGTGCAGCAGCTCGCCGTCGCCGCAGTAAATTGCGGCGTGATTCGGCACTGATGAACCAAAACAGCACAGCAGCACATCGCCCGGCTGTGCCGCTGACAACGGCACCTGATACAGCCCCGTCGCCTCCAGATTATCCAGATAGAGATTCTGACCGTTACGCCACCAGTCATCCCCGCGATGAAAATCCGGCATCTCAATCCCCGCCAGATGATAAGCATCCCGGAACAGTGTGTAACAGTCCGTCACACCGTGCTCAAAGCGCCGCCCGGTGAGATGCGGCACACAGCGGAACTTATGAATCGTCCCCCGGCAGACCAGCCACCACGGCAAATCACTCTGCACCTGCAGCCGCCGGTCGGCCTCACTCAGCCAGGGCAGACCACCGGGGTGGCTGTGGACCAGCGCCACAATCTCACCCTGCATTTCTGCCTGCAGCCAGTCTTCCGGCGACATACGGAAATACGCCTCCGGCTCACCGGAGATATTCACGCAGGGGAAATATCTTTCCCCCTCCGGCGTGCTTACCACGAAGCCGCACGACTCCGCTGGCGCACATCGCCGGGCGTGCGCCAGAATCGCTGATTCTGTCTGTGTCATGGGATTTACTGCGAAAGTTTGTTAATGGAAAGGAAGCCGCCAAAGTTGCCGACGTTATTGCGGAACTTACAACCGCTCAGGCATTTGCTGCATTTATCCTTCGTGATATCGGACGTTGGCTGGTCATATTCATCCGCGACCGCCGGACCGTGATAACCGCACTCATCACCGCGATAGGTCCAGGTGCAGGTGTTGGCCAGCATGATACGTCCCGGAAAAACAGCGCCGTCCGTTTCCGTCGGCGTGGACAGTACAAAAGAGGCACTCACCGCGCTCAGTTCGCTGCACTGCTCAATGCGCCAGCGGCTGATCACCTCCTGCTCCGGATCGGCGTCACTGTTTCCGTTGACGAAGTTCACCGCATCCAGAAAACGGGCGTAAACCTTACGCCGGACCACCGTTCCGCCGACCAGACTCTGCATATCTTCCGCCATCCCGGTGACCATACCGTACAGGTTAGAAACCGTCAGCGTGGGGCGCGTACTGGTGCCTTTGCCATTCAGTTCAAAACCGCTCCCCTGAATGGGATACGGCTGATACTGTCGCCCCTGCCAGGTGACCGGCTCACCTTTTTCGTTCTGCTCATTACAGAAAAAATAACGTTCTCCACCGACCTCTGTCAGGTCGATTTCCCAGAGCACCACGCTGGCCGACTGCTCCGCACGGGTGCATTCATTCAGTGTTTCCTGCCGGATATCCTGCATCAGTTCACCACCTGTTCAAACTCTGCGCTGAACTCAACACGCAGCATACTGACCCGCGACGACCATTTTGCGCAGGTCACCTTTATCTGCCGCCACTCATAAGGCGGCGTCCACAGAAAGGATTTCCAGCCCCCGTGCTCTTCCAGAAACGACTCCAGTACCGTGGCCTCCTCACGGGGGACAGAAAGCGTCACGCTGTACGTTTTCAGGTTGGCATTCAGCCCGGCAGGCGCTCGCTGGGAATAGCCATCACCAAAGCGCACCTTTCTTACGGAAGGGACCGAAGCCACATCCATACCGGGTTTCACTTTCCAGCGGAAGGTTTTCATCGTCCACCTCCGGAGAACAGACCACCATCGCGCATCTGTGCCTGGATTTCATCACGGGCACCCTTGCGGGCCATGTCATACACCGCCTTCATCATCTGTGGACCTGGCAGACCATTCGTACCGTCGTTCTGAATCACCACGTGATTGTTCTGATTAAAATTAATGCCTTCAGCCCGCCGCATCTGCGCCGGACTTCCGGCACCGCCCACATAACCACCTTCCGCATAGCCCCGCATCAGGCGGTACAGGTTGCCGACACCAATCCGGCTGGTTGCCTCCTTCGTGAAGACAAACTCACCACGGTGAACAATCCCCGCTGGCTCATATTTGCCGCCGGTTCCCGTAAATCCTCCGGTCGCAAAATGGAATTTCGCCGCAGCGGCCTGAATGGCTGTACCGCCTGACGCGGATACGCCGCCACCAACAGCCCCGCCAATGGCGCTGCCGATACTCCCGACAATCCCCACCATTGCCTGCTTAAGCAGAATTTCTGTCATCATGGACAGCACGGAGCGGGTGAAGCTGCGCCAGTTCTGTTCACTGCCGGTCAGCATCGCCGCCATATTCTGTGCAATACCATCAAAGGTCTGCGTGGCTGCACTTTTAACCTGCGACATACTGTCCGTGGCGCTCTCTTCCCACTCACTCCAGCCGGACTTCAGGCCTGCCATCCAGCTCCCGCGAAGCTGGTCTTCAGCCGCCCAGGTCTTTTTCTGCTCTGACATGACGTTATTCAGCGCCAGCGGATTATCGCCATACTGTTCCTTCAGGCGCTGTTCCGTGGCTTCCCGTTCTGCCTGCCGGTCAGTCAGCCCCCGGCTTTTCGCATCAATGGCGGCCCGTTTTGCCCGTTGCTGCTGTGCGAATTTATCCGCCTGCTGCGCCAGCGCGTTCAGGCGCTCCTGATAGGTGACCTTGTCGCCAAGTGCAGCCAGCTGGCGTTTGTACTCCAGCGTCTCATCTTTATGCGCCAGCAGGGATTTCTCCTGTGCAGACAGCTGGCGACGTTGCGCCGCCTCCTCCAGTACCGCGAACTGACTCTCCGCCTTCCACAAATCCCGGCGCTGCTGGCTGATTTTCTCATTCGCTCCGGCATGCTTCTCCAGCGTCCGGAGTTCTGCCTGAAGCGTCAGCAGGGCAGCATGAGCACTGTCTTCCTGACGATCGCCCGCAGACACCTTCACACCGGACTGTTTCGGCTTTTTCAGCGTCGCTTCATAATCCTTTTTCGCCGCCGCCATCAGCGTGTTGTAATCCGCCTGCAGGATTTTCCCGTCTTTCAGTGCCTTGTTCAGTTCTTCCTGACGGGCGGTATATTTCTCCAGCGGCGTCTGCAGCCGTTCGTAAGCCTTCTGCGCCTCTTCGGTATATTTCAGCCGTGACGCTTCGGTATCGCTCTGCTGCTGCGCATTTTTGTCCTGTTGAGTCTGCTGCTCAGCCTTCTTTCGGGCGGCTTCAAGCGCAAGACGGGCCTTTTCACGATCATCCCAGTAACGCGCCCGCGCTTCATCGTTAACAAAATAATCATCCTTGCGCAGATTCCAGATGTCGTCTGCTTTCTTAAACGCAGCCTCTGCCTTAATCAGCATCTCCTGCGCGGTATCAGGACGACCAATATCCAGCACCGCATCCCACATGGATTTGAATGCCCGCGCTGTCCTGTCTGCCCAGGTCTCCAGCGTGCCCATGTTCTCTTTCAGGCGGCGGGTCTGGTCATCAAACCCCTTCGTTGCGGCCTCGTTCGCCGCCTGCAATGCCCCGGCTTCATCGCCGGAACGCTGCAACTGAGCAACATACGCAATCTGCTCCGCCGTCACGTTATGGAACTGGCGCGCCATCGCCGTCAGCCCCGACGTCGGGTCAGTGGTCAGCTTCCCGAAGGCTTCAGCGACCTTGTCCACCTCCACGCCGGATGCAGAGGAGAAACGCGCCACACTCTGGCTGATGGACGCAATCTGAGCCTCACCGCTTACCCCCGCCTTAACCAGTGCACTGAGTGACTCGCTGGTCTGGTTAAACGTCAGCCCTGCCGCCTGCCCGGCTCTGGACAGGACCAGCATACGATCTGCCGTCAGTCCCGCCTGATTGCCGGAAAGGACCAGCGTTTTGTTGAAATCGGACAGGGTTGAGTTGCCCTGATACCAGGCATACGCCAGCGCACCGGTCGCCACCGCCAGCGAGGTGGCCCCCACCATCGGCAGGGTGATCGCACCGGCAAGCCCCCTGAACATGGGGATCATCCCGCCGAAGGAGTCCTTAACCTGACCCCCCTGTTGCAGCAGGATCAGCCACGGGCTTTGCCCGCCTGCAAGCTGCGTGGCCACGTCGGTGAACTGTGCAGGCAGCATACGCATGGCGGCTTTATACTGCCCGACGGAAATCCCCGCTTTCTGTGCAGCCAGCGCCTGTCGGCTCAGCGACTGTTCAACGACTGCCGCTGTTTTTTTCGCATCAGTTTCCGTACCGGAAAAATGACGCCTGACTCTGGCCATCTGCTCGTCAAATCTGGCCGCATCCAGACTTAAATCAACGACCAGATCGCCTACCGGTTCAGCCATACCGGACTCCTCCTGCGATCCCTTCTGATACTGTCATCAGCATTACGTCATCCTCCGTCATGTCCGCCACATCCGGGGAAGCGGGGATAACTTCATTCCCGTCCGGGCCAAAACGAACGCCTCCGGCAAGCCCTGCCGCTTTCTGCATCAGCACATCATCTTCAGGCTCTTCGTCAGCCTCACGCCGGTTCAGCAGACTGAAATCCAGCGGATGCATATCCGGATCGCTGAAAAACAGGCTGAGCACGGTGTACGTCAGCCCGGAAAAGTGCATATCCAGCAGAACATCATGAAAATAATGGGTACTGTAAAAGCGGTGCCAGTCGGCATACTCCGTGGATGACATCCCGGCAAGCATGGCACGCCAGTCGGGTCGCCCCATCTCTCGCGCCAGTTTCAGGGCAAAACTCAGCTCACCATCGAACACTTTCCCGCAGAAACAGGCTCTGCAGGCCCGGCGTCCTCTGTCTGTTCAGGGGTATTATTCACAACAAACTCATACATACCGGACAGCCGGTACACCACGTTTTCAGCATGAGAAATTGCCTCCGTGGGCCAGGTGGTAAGCACTTCCTGCTCAATCTGTTTAACGGCTTCATTCATGGACGGCATCTGCGTCTTCTGCGGATGGTTATGCCACAGGGACATCGCCACCAGAAACGCGCCGGTTCTGATGGCGTCTTCCACAGTAAACTTCCGGTTGCTGTCTGACTCCGCCTGTTCTGCCTGCCGTTTCATCAGGGCGAGATGCTCAATACGCTGCAGGGCTGACAGTTCAGAAAGCGTGACGGTCACACCGTTATGTTCAAATGATTCGGTTTTCAGGAACATCTCTGACTCCCCGGATTAACTGGCGGTGACGGTGATTTCTGCAACCGCAGCAAGTTCACCATTACCGGATACGACCGGAATGTTGACCTTGCCTGCAGCAACACCTTTCACGGTGATGGTCATACCACTGACCGACACGGTGGCTTTTGTTTTATCCGCAGACACCGCACGGAAGCTCTTGTCGGTTGCGCCTTCCGGCTGGAATGCCACGGTCAGCGTGGTGCTCTGCCCTTTCACCACCGAGGTGCTGGCAGGCGTCACAGTCATGCCGGTTGTCGCCGTCACCGTGCTGCGATCTTCTGCCATCGACGGACGGCCCACGTTGGTGACTTTCACCGTGCGGGTGATCACTTCCTTCGCCGTCACCGCCTTACCGATACTGCTGACCCAGCCGCGGAACACATCGACCGTGCCGTTCGGGAAGCGGATTTTATAGGCTCGGGTATCCCCTTCATTAAACCACGCCAGCAGCGCCTGCTGCCCCTGTTCTCCGGGCATCCACGCCAGCGTGAAGCTGGTATCTCCGGCAGATTTCTGCCCCTGCCCGGTCGCAGTCCAGTCTGCATCTTCATCATCGAGATAGCTGTCGTCATAGGACTCAGCGGTCAGTTCGCCGGGCGTCAGGTCTTTAACTTTTGCCAGACGCGACCAGTCAACGTCTGAAAGCGGATTCGCATAAGGGTCACCGCTTCCCTTATAAACCCACAGGGTGGTCCCGGCACCTTTCACCGGCATTACAGGATTTGGTACAGGCATAGCGTCCTCACATTTCATAGGTAATGACATAAGTCAGATCGGCTGAACTCCACAGGCCCGCATCATCGTCGCGCCGGTAGTCATAGCCGCTGGCCACCATACTGGTGATCAAATCTGACAGTGCCGGGATATCGCTCATCACCGGATAAATCCGGGACTCCATCCACGCATCCAGCTCTGAATCCGGCACCTGAGCAGGCAGGAAAACTTCAATATGCAGCTCCGCCTGCCAGGTATCGCTGTCCAGCTCTTCGCCCGTGTATTCAGCGCCGGTGAGATAAACGGCAATTGCCGGAAAATCTTCCTCATCAAAAACAGCGGGGCGACCATCAAAAAGCGTCGCCCCGGTGTCATGCTTCTCCAGTGCATCCAGTACGGCTGCACGGAGTTCAGTATGTTTCATCGCTTTATTACCATCCTCAGTTGATGCTGCAGCGCATAGCCCAGCTCTTTCGGAAGACGTTCACGCCGTATCCGTTCAATATTCTGTTTAAACGCCGTGGTAAGCGGCACCGCCATCGGGATTTTCACCACATCAATGGGGTAACGGTTTTTCCCGGCCACACGCTGCATGACATGCCACCGGCCATTTTTCAGTTGCTGAATAAACGCGCCGGGAATACGACGGTTACCCACCACAAGCACGCTGCCGCCACCTTTCAGGGATGAACGCTGCCCCTTTTTACGACGTCTGCGGCGGGAAAGGACAACCCGCGCATTACCCAGCTTGATTACGGGCAAATCCCCCCGGTTAACTTTGATTCTGGCCTGCGGATTTTTGACCGTGGCCCTTTTCAGCCTGGCCCTTTCCTTTACCAGTTTCCGGCGTACCTTTGTCTCACGGGCAACCTGTGACGCAGACTGCGATATCGCGGATGACGCAACGCAGTTAATGGCCATTGCGGCGGCACCAGGCACCGCCGTTTTGCTGATACGGCTGAGGTTTTCAACGGCCTGCTCAAGACCTTTTATGGCCATACATCCCCCTTTCAGCGGCGACGGTTAACGGCAGGCGGTACGCCCCGCCCAAGCCAGAGATGACAGCTTCCGCCATCATCCGGCGAAATCCGGTCCACCCAGAAGTTTTCCTCACCGATGGTCAGTGTGTCTCCACGCCGCAGCTGCCGCACATCATCAGTCCGGACAAACAGGGACGGGCTGGAGCCTTCAACGCGCACGCCCTGTCCGGCATAGCTGATATTTTCAGGGTCATCAAAAACACCACGTATCACAGCACCGGACTGCTCACCGGATGTCATGGTGGCTGACGTTCCCATGTACCCGCGTATCGTTTCATCGGCGCAGGCAATGGCAGCATCGAACAGGTTATCGAAATCAGCCACAGCGCCTCCCGTTATTGCATTCTGGCCAGGCCGCGCTCTGTCATTTCAGCTGCCACACCGGCAGAGACACGAAACGCCGTTCCCGGCAGCACAAATGCCACAGCCTCATCCCGCGTGGCGTGAAGTGCATCAGTATGCAGCGTCACCAGTGCCACAACCGTGACCAGATCAGCCGTATCAGTCACGGTATCCGGCTGCGCTGATACAACCTCATTTTCATGCACGGTCAGCACATTTTCCGGGCTGACAGACGTGTCCTGACCGGCTGCGTCATCCGTGTCATCAAGCTCCTCTTCCAGCTCTGCCACACGGAGCGCCAGTTCTTCTTTCGTCCCCGTCAGGCTGATATCACGGTTCAGTTGTTCACCCAGCGAGCGGAGACGGGCAATCAGTTCATCTTTCGTCATGGACTCCTCCACAGAGATAATGGCCCCGAAGGGCCATGATTACGCCAGTTGTACGGACACGAACGCATCAGGATCAGCCAGCAGCATCAGCGGTGCTGACTGAATCATGGTGAATTCGCGCGCCGGATCCCCCGACTGCACCCAGTTTTTCGGGTAGCGTGTCGAGGCATTGATACCTTCGCGCTGGGCATCAGCATCAAGAATGCAGCCATAGGTACGCAGGCCACGAGCCTGGGTATTCCCCAGCACCATTGTCAGGTCCGGCAGATAATTCTTTTTGACGTCGTTTTCGACGTACTGGCCGGAGTACACCACGATGGCCACATCGCCAAACATCCCCTTGTATGAAACAGCCATACCCAGGTCTTTCACGGCAGTTTCCAGCTCAGAGTTAGAACCACGACGCGTATCCAGCTTCTTCTCAACAGCCTTGAAGGAACGGAACAGCGCCCAGCCTTTCGGATCGAACACAATGATGTTGACCACACCGCTGGCGTTGAGCGCGTAGGCTTCAATGTCATCGGTCGGGTCATACGTTTCTTTGTCGCGGGTTGACCATGCAGCCGCACCGGCCTGGACAATGTTGTTACCAGCGCTGCGGCCCATATCGACTTCAACAGGCTCGAACGCTTCCCCGGTCATGGTGTATTTACCGCTGAGCACCGCCGAAACAGCCTGTTTCTCTTCGACCTGAGCAATCGCCAGCTCTTCATCCTTCATGTTCTGAAGGATAATGCGGCGACGGCGATAGACCGGGTCAGCGAGATTCTGCGGATCCTCATCCGGCAGGCGGCGGAGAGTCATCAGTGGGTTAACTTCGTGTTTCGGCTTCACATAACCCGGCGTGAATTCAGACGTGCTGCCGCCACGGGAGCGGATCACTTTGCCGGAGACAATCGGCGAGACGTAAAGCGCCATATTGACCAGGCCAGGAATTTGCGACAGGTAAACCTTCTCTGTACTGAAGGGATAGGTTTCGCGGAAAAAGATACGCAGGAAAAGCGGATCGAATTTGAATTTCTTCTCATTGACCGCCAGCAGTTGGGCAGTGGTGTAAACGGACATAGATTTTTCCCGTAAAAAAAGCCGCGCAAGCGGCTTTTATGAATGATGATGGTTGTAGAAATGCGGATTAAACGATGCTGATTGCAGTACCGGCGAACGCGTTACGTTTAATGTTGTCGTCGGTGACGGCAGATGGCCAGAGGACATCTTCAATACGGAAAGAGCCAGATTTGTAATATGCCAGTTCCGCGCTGTTCTGGTCTGCGGTTACAGCCAGGATGCCCATTGCCGCGCCAGCATGAGCACCATCCCAGACGGTCAGCTTGCCAGAAGTGGCATCCAGCATGAGCGGCGTCATGGCTGGAGTGGAAGCCGTCAGTTTGCCAGGACCATACGCAGTGTGCGCCGGGTCGCTGTTACCGAGCGGCTGGTTATGTGTGAAAACTTCAGTAATTGCCATGATAGCCTCTTAAACGGGGGTGTTTAACAAATCGTCAGCGGCATCAGAAGATGCGCTACCTGCTGGGAGTGCACCGGGTGCTGTTTCCATCAAACGATCCAGCGCCGTATCGGTACGCGCCTGGGCACTTTGCGGTGCAGCAGCCAGAATGCGCTGTGCGCTCTCTACCGTCATACCCGGCGTTTCGGCCAGTGCTCGCGCCTGTGACTCACGCCCTTTAGCCTCATCGCAGTTCAGGATGCCCATGATGCGGCTATTCTCTGCAGCTACTGCTGCAGTAACCTGCGCACTGACATCTACAGGGGCCGCTACGGAAGCAATGGTCGTGTCAACGGTAGTGACCTGTTCAGCTGAGGCAGTTGTCTGAGTTGCTGCCTGGTCAACTGGCTTAGTGGTCACAGCTGAAGCAGAAGGTGATGGCATAGTTCCTCCAAGGGTTGTTTTTTTGCGTCTGTCGAGTGCTTCGCGCATCACGCCGAGCGCATCGGTATTGTTAACAAGTTCATCCGCCAGTCCGTTATCCAAAGACTCCTGGCCGGAGAATACTGCCGCTTCGGTGTCCAGCACGTCCTGAACAGACATGCCGGTATAAGCGGAAACCTTTTCGGCAAACATCTGACGAGTGGCATCGATACGCGTCTGGAAATCAGCACGCACATCTTTCGGAAGCTTTTCGTAAGGGTTGCCGTCGACCTTGCGATCGCCGCTGTAAATCAGCGTGACCTCAACGCCGTTAGTTTTGAGCGCAGCGCCATAGTTGCTGTGCGCCATCATGACCCCAATGGAGCCGGTTCTGGCCGTTTGTGTGACCAGCCGTCGCGATGCCGAACTGGCTATAAGCTGCCCTGCACTGCAGTTCATGTCATTGGCCAGCGCCCAGATGGGTTTGATATCGCGCATACGGGCTATAATGTCGGCGCAGTCAAACGCCCCGGACACCATTCCACCCGGCGTATCCATATCCAGAAGAATGCCGTCAACGCCGGGGTCACTGATTGCCTGCTGCAGGCGAGCAATGATCCCGTTGTAACCCGTCATGCCGGAATAAGGCTGAAGCGCACGGGTTTTACTGACCAGCGTGCCGGAAACCGGCAAGACCGCGATACCATTTGCCACCTGATAGCTGCGTGATGGACGGGGATCCATGTCATCATCCTCACCAAACAGCGCCAGCGGTTCGGCTATTTGTCCGGCATCAAGCGTGATGCCAGAGACGGTATCTGTCAGCCGGGTGATGCCCAACTGGCCAGCCAGCGCGCAAAAGAAAACCCGCGCATAGGCGGGTTCAAGCATCAGCGGCTCATTAAAGGCCATACTGGCAATATGCGGAAGATTACGCAGCTCGTGCGCCATCTTGCTCCTCCTCGTTTGATTTTTTCACTCCGGCCTCAAAAGCTGCAGCGGCCCATGCCGGTGGTTTCAGACCCGCAGCACGACGCTCCATGGTTTCCCGGACCTGCTGGGCAAAAATCTCCTGATAATCATCACCGCGTTTGGCGCACTCTTTTTCATACGTGCTGAGACCTGCCTCAATGAGCATGACGGCCTCCTGTACCTCTTTCAGCCCGTCAATTGCCATTCGACCAGAGCCAATCCAGTTGGCATTCCCCCAGGCTGTTCTCGCCTCCTGGAAACTGAACCGGGCTTTCGAAGGAAGCGTGACCACGCGGCGGACAATCGCCTCTTCAAGCCAGCAAAGAAACATCTGACAGGCCTGTCGGGATGCCACAAACTTGCGACGCCCCATAAAGTACGCCCAGGACTCGTTAGCACTTGCGCGTGCGGTCGAGTAGCTCATCTGCGAATAGTTTCGCGAAAGCTGCTCATACGACACACCAAGCCCAGCGGCAATATAACGCAGCAGGGACTGTTCAAAAGTCGAGTAGCCGTTATCGGTATCCTGCGCCGACTGAAGGTTGAGAGAATCACCCGGCAACAGGTGTGGAACCCTTGCCCCACCCAGGCGAACAGGCGCAGCTGAGTAATAGGACGCCATTTCACCGAGCCAGCCCGTAAGTTTGCTCTGCTGCTCTTTATTATCCGCGCCGAGAATAAAGTCCATCGCCGATTGGGTATCCAGTTCACTCTCGATGGTAGCCGCATACATGGCCTTTACGATCGCGCTCTGGAGCTGGGTGTTTTGCAGAGTATCGAGCATTTTCATCTGCTCCATCACGCTGTAAAACGCAT
>OGGF01000821.1_pt1 | contig 15138 bp, 10 predicted proteins | sample 1571211 | NCBI WGS metagenome assembly OGGF01 (sample SAMEA2582020, study PRJEB24529) | metagenome | biome: Human gut stool | place: China | collected 2011 | reverse complement strand
GCTCAGGTACTTAAAAAAAATATTTTATAATAGTGTTGCGGAATTAAGGATTACCTCTTTTTGTTTTCAACAATGCAGTTCTATAAGCAAAGAATTTTAAATTCATTACTCCATTAGCATTTTTAGACAAGTAATTGGATTCAAATCTTCTCTCAATGTTATACTATCTAATCCCATATTAAGCTCAGCTGTCAAAACTCTATTTGTATTAGAGTTTAAAGAGCGCAGTTTATTTCCAAATGTAGACTTGGAAATGGCAAATTCTTTAGCAACGCCTCCAACTATTTCATTTGTATAGAAATCAGAGATTCTTAAAGAATGTACATTTTTTAGAGATGCGTATTTATAGAGAGAATATGCCAATGCTTCATTACTAATATCATCGTGAGCACCACGCTTGAAGTAGGTTTTATCCAAAACTTCTAACTGTTGGAACTCACTTCCAATAGGAGATTCCTTCAACGTTCTAAGAAGTTGGTAAACCGCATTATGAGTAGTTTTTTCTTTGTATGAAGGATATTGTTCACGAAGCAAGACCTCTAAATCCTTTTGATTGTATGTGGCACCCACAGGGATATTTGTATTAAACCACTGTACAATAAAAGAATTGTACGAAAGATTTATCCATATTATCTCCCAAATAAGTTCAGAGAAGTCTTCACGGTGATTTGCAAGCAACTCACCTAATTCTGTTATATTGTTCTTAGAGTCAATTATTTCAGCATCACGTAACCAACTCTTCAAGGCTGGTATTTGATAGTTCTCATTCAAGCCATGATTACTTGTCCAATAATCATTGCGATCTACCATATAACCATCTACCCATTCTTCTTTCAGACCAAAGTTTTTGTATCGGTCTATGTTTGTTTGTTTTATCATACTATTTCCAGTTGTTATATAAAGAGAATTTGCCGCTATACAACCTTTCTCATGAAAGGTTAAGCATTTGTGACAATGGACACATTTAGAAGCATCAACCCTAACTTTAGGATATATACTTAGGGCTCCAGTTGGACATTCTACCTCACACGTTTCACATTGTACACAATATACAGCTTTCCAAAGAACTCTCTTTATCAATCCTACTAATTGTATATCGTTAATATTTTCAACGACAAAGTCTATTTTGCCTTTTTTGTCCTCACGTACAGCTATGTCATAAACTTTATCATGAACCTTTAAAGTTCCTCTTACGTTGTCCTTTTCTCCTACAAGTTTATAATTACCTATTGTTTGTAAGAAAGAAGTTATTTCTAATTTGGGTGACTTCACTACTGCATGGAATACGGGAAGAGTGCTTTTAAACATTATAAATGAATCTCTATCTATTAGATTTCCACTTGCTCGTCTTTTCCAACCTCCATCTCCGACATAGTCGTGAATATCTTTTACACCAGCCTTTCTTGAAATAGCTTCTATTCTATCTTTAAAAGGTTGCAAATCATTTGCATAATGAACCCTTGCAATCATTTCATTCCACTCATTACCAAATGGACATATTAAACAACCAACTCTTGTCATGCCCTGCCGGTATGCAGGATTTATAGGCAAATGGTATTTCCATATGTACAAGAATATCTCAACAGAGGACCAATTAAGTATAGGACGAGCATTTATAACAGTATCATGTTTTACTCCTTTACCTATACGTCCATAGTTGGAACGCCGCGTGCTTTCTTCTGCTCTGACGCCATCAAATGTTAATACACGAGCTTGCTTATTATCTTTAGTTTTAAGCAATCTATACAATGGAGCTGTCTTCATTACTGCACAACACCAACGATGATCATTACTCGGTGTTCCTATCTTATCCCAATAGTTCAGTACACTCTCATGGTTTCTTGCAGTTGAGAATTTGAGATCAGGATACAGTTCCTTATAATACCTTTGCACCTCGTCATACAGTGTGAGTGATGGAGGCAATTCATAGCCCGTATCGCTATAGATTACTTCAAAGTCAGTGCTTGGTATTGCTCGTGTGCAGAGGTCAAGCACAACTTGCGAATCTTTTCCTCCAGAGAAAGATGCAAGGAAGCGGTCGATTTTCGTTGTTTGATATATTCGTTTTCCTTGCTTTTCAGCCTCAGTAAGGGGAACGATATCAAACGAGTCGCAGTCTTCCTTCACAATAGCCATCTTTGTCTTTGTGCGCTTCTCTGCACGTTGAGCCAACGCTTCATAATCGAGTTGATTAGCTGCTACGTTCTTTACGCTCTTACGTGCTCCAGCATACTGCTCGTATGTCTCATGAATGAATTCTAAAGCTTCACTTTCGAGCAAAAACATATATTCCTTTGTGCGTTCAAGCATCATAGGCACATCTACTGGTTCAAGAGCAAGACGCTCTTTGCCAGGTTGAAATATTATTGTAGCATCATCATAGATGTTTGCACCCTTAGCTTCAAACACCATTTCACCACGATACCAATACTGTTTGTTCACAGCCCAAAGCAACGGAAATTCACAGTGAGGGTATGTCCATCCCAAATCATTGAGATGGAGCAGATCAAGTTCTTCAAAGAACACGGGGCGTGGGGAAATACCAAGGGTGCCATCCACAATGCGTGAATGGAGCAATACTCCTCCCGTTTCTTTATCCCATGTTATTTTATACATTTGGTTTCAGCGTTTATAGTTAGTCTTAAAACATTTACCTTTCATCTCATTTTTCGTTGTTCCGTTTCATGCTTGAAATAGGGGTATACAAAAAATGAGCGTCCGACAAACGCTCCTTTCCTTAATGGTTTGCAAAGATAACGTTTTTTTCCTTGACTATATAATAAATATGTGTTTTTTTCCTTATAACTACTAAAAATGCATATTAACTTGAACTATGGTGTTGCACACGATTGCTCGTTTACTTCCCCCTCGCGTGCGTGGCACACCTTTTGCCCTGACACGATATTTGTCGGTTTGACCGCTCAAGAGTGCGCGGAAAATCAGAAAACAAATTGTGGGTGCATTTTTCGCGAGTTTTGGAGGGGTTGAAAGGACGAGAAATGTAACGTACTGATATTTAATCGGTTGTGGCGTTATCTCCTAAAAACAAGTACTATTGTGGCACTTGCACCGAGTACTCGTGCTGCTAAACTCCAGTACTCGCAGCGCTAAACTCCAGTACTCGCGCTGCGAGTACTGGGTAGAAGTGGCACTTAGGGTGGATGAAAATGGCACTTGCACCCGACGAAAGTGGCATTTTGGGTGGGCAAAAGTGGCACTTGCACACCCAAAAACTACATTTTTGTGGTTTTCAAGGCGAACAGCGAGGGCGAAAAGGTGCTGTCTACTATGCTTTTTTCTCCAGAATGGGTGTTCAGGTCGAGGGTGCTTGAACAATATTTGCATTGCAAGTTACGGGGTTGGCGCAAAGTTTTTCACAACAAATTTGATGAGCGTTGACCTCCCACAGAACACGCTGAAGACACGGAAGCCGATTGCTGAGAGAACCTCCCACGGATGGCACGGATACACCACCAGGGGGTGCAGCAGTCTCTGCTGCACCAAACAACTGCTACTCCTCCCACGGATGGCACGGAACGCACAGAACCTTCTTGCAGAGAAAGGACTCCCACGGATGGCACGGATTGACACAGATGGTTATGGTGCGCTGTTCTCCCACGGAATTTGGCAGCGTGGGTATGGCATGGATGCCATACCCTCCTAATCTGTGAACATCCGTGCTCATCTGCAGGAGGCTCTTCTCTGCCAGAAGGTTCCGTGTGTTCCGTGCGTTCTGCGGGAATATCTTTTCTCCCACGGATGGCACGGATGAACACAGATGGTTGGGGTGCGCTGTTCTCCCACAGAATTCACAGAATTCACGGAATTTGGCAGCGTGGGTATGGCAGGGATGCCATACCCTCCTAATCTGTGAACATCCGTGCTCATCTGTGGGAGGCTCTTCTCTGCCAGAAGGTTCCGTGCGTTCCGTGCGTTCTGCGGGAATATCTTTTCTCCCACAGATGGCACGGATGAACACAGATGGTTGGGGTGCGCTGTTCTCCCACGCTGCCAACCCAGGGGGTGCAGCTGTCTCAGCTGCACCAACAAAACAAAAGGTGCCTATTGCTCGGTTGGTGCACTTGAGACAAGTGCACCCCCTGGAAGGCTCATCCGGTGCACTTCTTGCTTGGTTGGTGCAGCAGAGACTGCTGCACCCCCTACTGAATGACTACGGCAGGAACTGAAAGTAGCTGCGTGGTATGGGCAAGATGCCCATACCTCCTACTTTTTACTCTTTTACTTTTTTACTTTTCAACGCTTTGCGCAATTGTTTGGAATAGTTTTAGTAACTTTGCATAATAGAGAAAACAAACTCTGAACATTGAGAGTAAAAACAAACAGCATCATGCAATACACCATAACTGCACCCCAGACAATCAACGCTACAATCTGCCTACCGGCATCGAAGAGCATCAGCAACCGCGCGCTCATCATACACGCGCTATCGTGCGGCGACATCCTGCCGCAGAACCTCTCGGTGTGCGACGACACGGAGGTGATTATCGACGCGATGCAGCGACGCCCGTATGAGATTGACATCAAGGGGGCGGGCACGGCGATGCGATTCCTCACGGCGTTCCTCGCCACGCAGCCGGGCGAGCATGTCATCACGGGAACCGACCGCATGAAGCAGCGTCCGATAGGCATCCTGGTGAATGCGCTGCGCTATCTGGGCGCCGACATCGAATACCTGGGCAAGGAGGGCTATCCGCCACTGCGCATCAAGGGGCGCACGCTCGAGGGCGGATACATAGAGGTGGCGGGCAACATCAGTTCGCAGTATATCTCTGCGCTGCTGATGATTGCGCCGACGCTGAAGAACGGCTTGCAGCTGCGCATCACCGACGGTGCCATCTCGCGCCCGTATATCGACCTCACGCTGTGGATGATGCGCGAGTACGGGGCGGACGCCGACTGGAGCGACGCGGACACCATCACGGTGAACGCGAAGCCGTACGAGCGACACGAGTACACGATAGAGAGCGACTGGAGCGCGGCGGCTTACTGGTACGAGATGCTGGCGCTGCGGGGGAACGACGAGTCGGAGGTGCGCTTCAAGGGTCTCATGGACGCGTCGCGTCAGGGCGACTCCATCGTGAAATATATCTTCTCGCTGCTGGGCGTGAAGACAAAGTACAGCACGGTAGAGGGCGAGCGCTTCCCGACGGTGAGCATAAAGAGCCACCTCTGCATGCTGCCGCGCCTCGACTACGACTTCAGCAGTGTGCCCGACCTGGCGCAGCCGGTGGTGGTGACGTGCGCACTGCGCGGCATCCCGTTCCGCTTCACGGGGTTGGCTACGCTGCGCATCAAGGAGACCGACCGCATCGAGGCACTGAAGCGCGAGCTGCGCAAGTTAGGTTATGTGCTGCGCGACGAGAACGGTGACACGCTCGTCTGGGACGGCACGCGCTGCGAGCCGACATTAGAGTCTATCGACACCTACGACGACCACCGCATGGCGATGGCGTTCGCACCGGCGGCAATCGTGTTCCCCGGGCTGCGCATCAACGAGCCGCAGGTGGTGACGAAGTCGTACCCACAGTACTGGGAGGACATGCAGAAGGCAGGGTTCGAGGTGAAAGGGTGTTGTTGTGGTGAGATGGTGAGGTGGTGAGATGTGCACACTACTTCCGTGGATTCCGCCAGGGGGTGCAGCTGTCTCAGCTGCACCAACAAAACAAATGGTGAAGAAGCTCCCACGGAATGCACCGAATACACAGAACCTCTTGCAGAGAAGAGCCTCCCACAGATGACACGGATGCGCACAGATGTAGGAGGGTATGGCATCCCTGCCATACCCACGCTACCAAATTCTGTGGGAGAACAGCGCACCCTAAGTATCTGTGTAAATCTGTGAAATCCGTGGGAGGACATCTCAGTAGGAGGTTCTGTGAATTCGGCGTATTCTGTGGGATAATATCCCATAGCAGGTGGCGTGGGTATGGCAAGATGCCATACCCTCCTAAGGAGAAATCCGTGGGAGGAAAGAGATTCCCACAGAACGCACGGAACGCACAGAAACTTCTGGCAGAGAAGAGCCTCCCACAGATGGCACGGATGGCACAGATGTTCACAGATGTAGGAGGGTATGGCATCCCTGCCATACCCACGCTGACAAATTCTGTGGGAGAACAGCGCACCCTAAGTATCTGTGTAAATCTGTGAAATCCGTGGGAGGACATCTCAGTAGGAGGTTCTGTGAATTCGGCGTATTCTGTGGGATAATATCCCATAGCAGGTGGCGTGGGTATGGCAAGATGCCATACCCTCCTAAGGAGGAATCTGCGGGAGGACATCTCAGCAGGAGGTTCTGTGAATTCGGCATATTCTGTGGGAGAATATCCCATAGCAAGCGGCGTGGGTATGGCAAGATGCCATACCCTCCTAAGGAGGAATCTGCGGGAGGACATCTCAGCAGGAGGTTCTGTGAATTCGGCATATTCTGTGGGAGAATATCCCATAGCAAGCGGCGTGGGTATGGCAAGATGCCATACCCTCCTAAGGAGGAATCTGCGGGAGGACACCTAATAAAACTTTGAAGAGAATATGATAATATTAGTGATTTCGATAATTGTGCTCGGCATCATCGCCGCACTGATCGCCAAGCTGAGCAAGCACGACGGCGAGGAGAAGATAACCGTGGTGGAGACTTGCGCCACATGCAACGGCACGAACGACAAGTGCGAGCAGGACTGCATGATGGAAGCCGCCACGAAGGACATCGTCTACTACGACGACGAGGAACTCGACGCGTTCAGCGGACGCCCGTCGGACAGCTACACCGACGAGGAGGTGGAGCAGTTCAGCGAGGTGCTCTACACCATGCGCCACGAGGAGATAGCCGACTGGTGCCGCAGTCTGACACTGCGCGGTATCAACCTGCCCGACCAGATAAAGGACGAAACATTCATGCTTCGGGAGGGTTAAGGCAATAAAACGCCACAAACAGAGTTATTTATACGTGAAACTATTTAAGACAAGACATATTGTACCCATCCTTCTCGCAGCTGTATTGGTGGTTGCGACAGGATGCTCTACGCAGAAAAACACCGCGCGCACACGCTGGTGGCACTCGTTCAAGGCGCGTTATAACACTTATTATAACGGCTCGTTGGCGTATATCGACGCCTCGCTGGAGAAGGAGGAAGGCAACAAGGACAACTTCACCGAGCTTATTCCGCTCTACACCGTGAGCAACAAGAACAGCCGGGAGATAGGCAAGTCGAACTACGACCGCGCCATCGAGAAGTGTCAGAAGACCATCAAGCTGCACAGCATAAAGCGCCGACCGCAGTGGACGAAGCAGCGCAAGAAGACGGCGAAGGACTTGGAGTGGCTCTCGCGCCGCGAGTACAACCCGTTCCTTTGGAAGGCGTGGTTGCTCATGGGACGCTCGCAGTTCTACAAGGGAGCGTTCGATGAGGCAGCAGCCACGTTCAACTACATGAGCCGACTGTACCAGACGCAACCCGCCATCTACGCCAAGTCGAGGGCATGGCTCGCCAAGTGCTACATCGAGGAGGGTTGGCTCTACGATGCCGAGGACGTGATACGCAATATGCAGCGCGACTCCATCCACTGGTCGGCACGCAAGGAGTGGGACTACACCTACGCCGACTACTACATACACACGGGCGAATACGAGAAAGCTATACCCCACCTGCGCAACGTCATCAAGCACGAGATGCGACGCAAGCAGCGCGCACGCGAGTGGTTCCTCATGGGACAGATGCAGGCGGCGTTGGGCAACAACGTGGAGGCGATGAAGGCGTTCAAGCACGTGACGAAACTCAACCCACCCTACGAGCTGGAGTTCAACGCACGCATCTGCATGACGGAGGTGATGTCCGTAGGACAATCGAAGAAGATGATTGGCAGGCTGAAGCGTATGGCACGCTCGGACAAGAACAAGGAATATCTCGACCAGGTGTACTACGCCATCGGCAACATATACCTCGCACAGAGCGACACCGCACAAGCCATCAACGCCTACGAGCGCGGAGCGGCTAAAGCCACACGCTCGGGCATAGAGAAGGGCGTGCTGCTGCTGAAGCTGGGCGACATCTACTGGGACAAGGAGCGCTACAACGACGCGCAACGCTGCTACGGTCAAGCCATCGGTATGCTCGACAAGGAGCGCAAGGACTACGAGGAGCTGTCGAACCGCTCGAAGATTCTGGACGACCTCGTGCCATACACCGACGCTATACACCTGCAGGACTCACTGCAGTCGCTCGCCAAGATGAGCGAGAGCGACCGCAACGCTGCCATTGACCGCACTATCGAGGCTCTGAAGAAGAAGGAGAAGGAGGAACGCCGACTGCAGGCAGAGCAGGACGCGCAGAACCAGATGAACGGCGGCAACGACATGGCGCAGAACAATCAGTTCGGCAACAACACAACGATGCAGAACCAGCAGAACCAGCAGAACCAGCGCAACGCGCAGTGGTACTTCTACAACCAGATGGCAGTGAGCCAGGGTAAGGCGGCGTTCCAGAAGCAATGGGGCAAGCGCGAGAATGTGGACGACTGGCAGCGCGTGAACAAGACGGTGGTGGCGTTCCAGACCGACGAGCCGGAACTCACCGAGGAGCAGCAGGACTCCATAGCGAAGGCGGAAGCAATAGCCGACTCGCTCGCGCTCATCGCCGACAGCGCACAGAACGACCCGCACAAGCGCGAGTACTACATGGCGCAGATACCGTTCACGGAGGAGCAGGTGGCTGCGAGCAACAACATCATCGCCGAAGGACTCTACAACTCGGGCGTTATCTTCAAGGACAAGCTCGACAACCTACCGCGAAGCGAGAAGCAGTTCATGCGACTCATCGGCGGCGACTATCCCAACTTTGAGAAGAAGGCGGAGGCTTACTATCACCTCTACCTATTATATATGCGCAAGGGCGACCGACAGACCGCCGACTCGTACGTGGCACGACTCAAACAGGAGTACCCCGAGAGCGAGTGGACAACACTGCTCACCGACCCCAACTTCGTGGAGAACGCGCGCCTCGGCGTGCACCTCGAAGACTCGCTGTACGCCGCTACATACGATGCGTTCAAGGCGGCGCGCTACAACGAGGTGCGCAGCAATGTCAGCGTGTCCGAACAGCGGTTCCCGTTGGGTGCCAACCGCGACAAGTTCCTCTTCATCGGTGGTCTGGGCAAGCTGAACGACGGTGACTACGAAGGCTGCATCGACGACCTGAACACGGTGGTGAAGAAGTATCCGCAAAGCCCGATAGCCGTAATGGCAGGCATGATAGTGAAGGGCGTGAACGAGGGACGACAGCTGCAAGGCGGCAAGTTCGACCTCGAGAACATCTGGGAGCGACGCTCTCAGGTGCTCAACGAAAGCGACTCGACGGCGGTGCGCGAGTTCTCTAACGACCGCAACGCAGCGTTCATATACATGATTGCGTACAAGCCCGACTCGATAGACGCCAACCGTATGCTCTTCGAGCTGGCTCGCTACAACTTCACATCGTTCATGGTGCGCAACTTCGACATAGAGGTGGAGCAGGCGGACGGACTGAACCGTATGCTCGTGAAGGGTTTCCGCAACTACGACGAGGCACTGCAGTACGCACGCCAGCTGCAGAAGCAGAAGCAGCTGATGAAGTTCGTGGGCAAGAGTCGACAGATAGTAATCAGCGACGTGAACCTGCCGCTGCTCGGCAAACAGTTCAGCTACGCCGACTATGCCGAGTTCTACGAGAAGAACTTCGCTCCGCTTAAGATAGCAACGGAGGATCTGCTCGACATTCCGGAAGAACCAGTCGTTGAGCCAGACGAGCAGTCTACGACAAAGCAGCGCGACGACTTCGAGGAGGAGCCTGCCGACAATCAGAACACTACGAACACCTTCTTCGACGAAGAGCCTCAACCTGCGGAAGAGCCGTCGACTGAGGGTGGCGTGGTGAACATCGAGGACGAACAACCTCAGGAGTCTGCAACGACTGTTGTAGAGGAACCGAAGTCAGAGGTTAAGGAGGAGTCTGCAACAACTGTTGTAGAAGAACCGAAGCCAGAGGTCAAGGAGGAGTCTGCAACGACTGTAGTAGAAGAACCAAAGCCGGAGGTTAAGGAAGAATCTGCAACGACTGTTGTAGAGAAACCGAAGCCGGAGGTTAAGGAAGAGCCGAAGCCGACAGTAAAGGAAGAACCCAAGCAGTTGGAGGACGACTTCTACTTCGGCGAAGACCCTCAGCCCAAGCAAGGCACGCCGAGCAAGAAGCAGAACAACAAGCAGACGGAGAGCTACGACGACGACGAGTATTACGACCTCGACGGTTTTTAACTAAAAAAGAAAGAGCATTATGAGCAACGGATATTTACTGTGGGTAGACGACGAGATTGAACTCTTGCGCGCCCACATCATCTTCCTTCAGAGCAAAGGATACGAGGTGGTGACCGTGAGCAACGGCACCGACGCCATCGAAGAGTGCAAGCAGCACAAGTTCGACCTGGTGCTGCTCGACGAGATGATGCCCGGCATCAGCGGACTCGAAACGCTGCAACAGATAAAGGAGCTGTCGCCTGCCACACCCGTAGTGATGGTGACGAAGAGCGAGGAGGAGAACATCATGGATCAGGCTATCGGCTCGAAGATTGCCGACTACCTCATCAAGCCGGTCAACCCCAACCAGATCCTGCTCACGCTGAAGAAGAACATACACCGCAAGCAGATTGTGTCGGAGGTGACGCAGACGGGCTATCAGCAGAACTTCCAGGACATATCGATGCAGATAATGAACTGCAACACGATAGACGACTGGAAGGATGCGTACCGCCGACTGGTACACTGGGAACTGGAGCTTAGCTCTACGGACAGCAACATGACCGAGATGCTGCAGATGCAGAAGGAGGAAGCAAACAACGGCTTCGCCAAGTTCATAAAGAAGCACTACTTGTCGTGGGTGGCACCGGGCGTAACCGAACGCCCACTGATGAGCCCCGACATCTTCAAGCGCAAGGTGTTCCCTGCGATAAACGAGGGCGAGAAGGTGTTCCTCATCGTCATAGACAACTTCCGCTACGACCAGTGGCGCGTGCTGTCGAAGGAGATTGGCAGCATGTTCGACATAGAGGAGGACATGTACACCAGCATCCTGCCGACGGCTACGCAGTACGCACGCAACGCCATCTTCTCGGGATTGATGCCCGAGCAGATTGAGAAGATGTTCCCCGAGCTGTGGGTGGACGAGGACGAAGACGAGGGCAAGAACCTCAACGAGGAACCGCTCATACGCACGCAGATAGAACGCTACCGCCGCCGCGACTCGTTCTCGTATCACAAGGTGAACGACTCGACGGGTGCCGACAAACTTCTTGCACGCCTCAACGAGCTGACGAAGAACGACCTCAACGTCATCGTGGTCAACTTCATCGATATGCTCTCGCACGCAAGAACGGAGTCGAAAATGGTACGCGAGCTTGCCAACAACGAGTCGGCTTACCGCTCGATAACGCTCTCGTGGTTCCGCCATTCGGTTATGGCAGACCTGCTCAGCGCTCTCTCGCAGATCGACTGCCGCATCATCATCACCACCGACCACGGCAGTATCCGTGCGTCGAAGCCGGTGAAGATAATCGGCGACCGCAATACGAACACCAACCTGCGCTACAAGCTGGGCAAGAACCTCAACTGCCAATCGAAAGAAGTGTTCGTCATCAAGAACCCACAGGAGGCGCAGCTGCCCGCGCCGAACATCAGTACGTCGTACATGTTCGCCACCGGCAGCACATTCTTCGCCTACCCCAACAACTACAACTACTACGTGTCGTACTACAAGGACACGTTCCAGCACGGCGGCATCTCGCTCGAAGAGATGCTCATACCGCTGATAACACTAAAGGGAAGGAAATAAAAAAGCTGCAAGCAGCTTACTGTTATAATAGAAAAACGAAAAAACTATGGAAATAAGAATCAACTCTCTGGCAGACATCAACGCGGCTGCCAAGACTTTTGTCGAGAACATGGGCGACGGCAAGGTGTTCGCCTTCTACGGCAAGATGGGCGCAGGCAAGACTACCTTCGTGAAGGCTGTCTGCGAGTGTTTGGGCGTAGACGACGTTATCACATCGCCCACGTTCGCCATCGTGAACGAATACACTTCAGCCACAACCGGCGACGCGATATACCACTTCGACTTCTACCGCATAAAGAAGCTCGAAGAGGTGTACGACATGGGCTACGAGGACTACTTCTACAGCGGTTCGCTGTGCTTCCTCGAGTGGCCGGAGCTGATAGAGGACCTGCTGCCTGAGGACGCAACGAAGGTTACTATCGAAGAGATTGCAGACGGTTCGCGCGTGGTGAAGTTCTAAACTATTTGAACGCGACGCGGTAGGTGCAGCCGTTCTTCCAGTTGCTGCAGCCGTAAGCCGTCTTACCTTTAATGATAGTACCCTTGCCGCAAACGGGGCAAGTGGTGCCGATTATGCTGTCGTCTGCCGACGGCTCGCTTGTTGCGGGTTGCGGTGAGGTGGCAGCATTTTTTGTTGATGCAGTCGACGACGTTGCAGCAGACTTTGCTGCGGCTTTCTTCGGCGCAGCAGCCTTTTTCTTTTTCGCCTTCTTCAAGTCCTCGTCGGTGGTGATGGTGACACGGCGGTTGCTGTTGTCGCGCAGCACGTCGTACACAATCTCCGTCACCTGTTGCTTCAGCTCGTTGATGAAGTCGGCAGCCTCATACTTCTTATGCTCTATATCGCGGAGCTTCTTCTCCCATATGCCGGTCAGCTCGCAACTCTTGAGCAGTTCCTCGTGGATGATATCAATCAGTTCGATACCCGTAGCCGTGGCGATGAGGTTCTTGCGCTCGCGGCGAATGTAGTGGCGCTTGAAGAGCGTCTCGATGATGCCAGCACGCGAAGACGGTCGTCCGATGCCGTTCTCCTTCAGCGCAGCACGCAGCGTCTCATCGTCGACGAACTTGCCGGCGGTCTCCATGGCACGCAGCAGCGTAGCCTCGGTGTAGTACTTCGGCGGTGTGGTCCACTTCTCTGTGAGCGTAGGCGTGTGCGGTCCGCTCTCGCCCTTTACGAATGTGGGCAGAGTGCGCTCCTCGTCCTGCTTGTCGTCGTCTTCGGACGAAGATGGTTGTGAGTTGAGGGGTTGAGGGGTTGAGGGGTTGTTGGGGTGAGATGGTTGCTGTGCGTAGATGGTGCGCCAGCCAGGCTCTAATATCTCCTTGCCGCTCACCTTGAACTCCACATCCTCCACCTTTCCGAGCACGGTGGTGGTAGCGAACTTGCAGTCGGGGTAGAACACGGCGATGAAGCGACGCGCAATGAGGTCGTAGACGTTGCGCTCCATGTCGCTGAGTGCAGACGCAGGAACGCCGGTCGGGATGATGGCGTGGTGGTCGGTGACCTTAGATGTGTCGAAGACACGCTTCGACTTGGGCAACTTCTTGCCGGCAAGCGGCTGTATGTACTGCTCGTAACCGCGCATACCGGTGAGTATACCGGCACACTTCGGGTAGATGTCGTCGCTCAGGAACTGCGTATCGACACGCGGATAGGTGGTGAGCTTGCGCTCGTAGAGCGACTGTATGAGGTTGAGCGTGGTCTCGGCACTGTATGAGAACTTGCGGTTGCATTCCACCTGCAGCGAGGTGAGGTCGAAGAGGCGTGGAGGAGCCTCGTTGCCGTTCTTCTTCGACACGCCCGTCACCTCAAACGGTTTGTCGGCGATGGTGGCGAACGCCTGCTCGCCCTCCTCCTTCGTCGTGAACTTGCCCTTGGTGGCAGTGAAGAGTGTGTCGCGATAGATAGTGGAGAGCACCCAATAGGGTTCAGGCTCAAACGAGTCGATTTCCTTCTGGCGGTTGACGATAAGCGCGAGCGTAGGTGTCTGCACACGACCGATGCTGAGCACCTGTCGGTTCTGTCCGTACTTGAGCGTGTAGAGGCGCGTGGCGTTCATGCCCAGGAGCCAGTCGCCGATGGCACGGCTCAGTCCGGCTACGTACAGCGGCTGGTACTCGCTCTGATCCTTCAGCGAGTTGAAACCCTCGCGGATAGCCTCGTCGGTCATCGACGATATCCAAAGGCGTTTCACCGGACACTTCGCCTGTGCCTTCTGCATCACCCAACGCTGTATCAGCTCACCCTCCTGGCCGGCGTCACCGCAGTTGACGATGCAGTCGGCAGCCTGCATGAGACGTTCGATGACACTGAACTGGCGCTTGATGCCGTCGTCGTCGATGAGCTTGATGCCGAAGCGTGGCGGAATCATCGGCAACGCCGAGAGACTCCAGTGTTTCCAGTTCTCGGTGTAGTCGTTGGGCTCTTTCAGCGTGCAGAGATGTCCGAAGGTCCACGTCACTTGGAAGCCATTGCCCTCCATGTATCCGTTGTGTGAGGCGGTGGCACCCAATATGCGGGCTATATCCTTGGCTACGCTTGGTTTCTCGGCTATGCAGACTATCATTTGTTTCTGTTTTTTAAATTAAATACGAAGTGCAAAGTTACTTAAAATTATTGAGTTTCGCACGCCAAGCTCCATATATCTTGCGCAATTACGCAGCGGATGCAATCCGCTATATTTCCTCCGGAAGCACGCCCGAGGCGTTGCTTCCGAAAGAAATTTTGGTCTTTTAGCGTTTTTTTTTTACACTAATTAACACTTTTGTGTCCATTTGTATCAATAATCTAAACTATTTAGACTAACTTTGCAACGTTTGCGTTATGCATACACACAAACAACAAAGATACATCAAACGCATACTTACAACAACGATAATATTTAGAGAGTGAGAGAGTAATTATAAATTAGTATTCATATAACCCCAAAATGAAGAATAATGAGTAACACAATACATAGCCCACACGAGAACAAACTATTGAAGATGTCAGTATTGCTTGGTGATATCATCATCATCAATCTATTGTACTGGCTGTTTTGTTGCGTTTTAAAATATGACACCGACATCGACGCAATGCGCCAAACGATGGTGGTAGGCTCTATCGTATATTTAGCTTGCACAATAGACTATGGTGTCGTGCTGCATCATCGCAAGGTGAGCAACCACCAGATTATCATGCGTGTGATGCAGAACTTCTTCGTAAGCCTCAAATCCGCAACTAAGCTCTTCAGCGTCCTTCTTGCGTCTAAACGTCCTC
>OGGF01000815.1_pt1 | contig 15222 bp, 9 predicted proteins | sample 1571211 | NCBI WGS metagenome assembly OGGF01 (sample SAMEA2582020, study PRJEB24529) | metagenome | biome: Human gut stool | place: China | collected 2011 | reverse complement strand
TTGCCGCAGAAGAACAACAATGTTGCCGCAGAAGAACAACAATGTTGCCGCAGAAGAACAACAATGTTGCCGCAGAAGGACAACAATGTTGCCGCAGAAGACTAATGAGAACGACGTAGCAGATTAGACAACGGATAGAATGATAGACGAATGGTAGATGTCTGGTAGATAGGCTGGCAGATATAGTTCTCGGAAGCATATCTGCCAGCCTTTAACATGCTCGTAATCTGTAAGTTGCAGCGACACTGGGAGATATGGTAGATTTTTTCGCGTACTGATACTTTACTATGATATATTGCTTCTATATAAAAAGGGGTTTCCGAATGAACAAAAAAGGCTATGACATTGCTGCCATAGCCTTGTATCTGATGCGAAGTTATATCTTCATCTTATAACGACTACGCAGGATACCTGCTAACGCCTTCTCGTACTGCGTACCCTTCGTCAACTGGTAGTACTTGTATACATACTGCTTGGCTGCCGGATAGTCTTTCTTCTTATAATAATAATACTTAAACAGGCAGTAACATACATCGTTCATAATAACAGTTTCGTCGCCCTCAAACCTCTCTTTATTCTTCAAGAGGTCGTATGCTTTCTTTGCTGGTTTGATAGCAAGTTCGAGGGTCTCATCTGGATCCAATACTTTGTTCATGCAAACCTGCATTGCGTAATAGTATAAATATGGAGCATATTCAGGGAATCTTTCAGCACCACGCTCATACACCTTAGCAGCCTTAAGATAAGTATCAATCATCTGCTGACCGAAGCTTTCTTCAGCCTGCGATTTCAACATCGATGCGTAGTCAGTGTAATGAGCTACCTGCAAAGAACCCTTAGCATCAAGCGTTTTTATCAACTCCTCGTATGCGTTCTCAGCCTTCTCATATTCGCCCAAATCTCTATATGCCTCACAGATAGCGTTCATCGCTTTAGAGACAGTATTGTCGTCGATATTAGGACGTGCCATGAGTTCTTGCAAGACATCAATACCCTGTTGCTGCTTATAGCGGTTCATCAAGGCAATACCATAGAGATAAATATCCTTATTATTTATCATTGTATCCTTGGTTGCCATCAAACGCTCACCGTATTCGAGTGCCTTGGTAGAGAACTTGTTCTTATACTCTACAAACCCTTCACCCTTCTGTCGCTTTACCAAATCGTAAGCAGCAGTCATGTTGTTAAGTCCGCTTGCCAATATATAGTAATCGGAAGGAAATCTTACCAAACCACTGTCGCAAGTATTCCTCATGCGTGTATAGATCTCCAACTTTTTATTACCATTGACTGTTCCCAACAAGGCATATAACATTCGTATTTTAGATGAATAATCGCCAGCCTCTAATGAGTCCTCTTGAGCTTCATCATACAACTGAACGCCCTTTATACAATCATTCGAAGAAAGACCATATTTATCATACAAACGTGCACAATCACGATTATATGGGTACGTCGGATTAGCATCCTTTGCAGCTTTATACACAGCTTCCATCTCTGCTCGGCGTCTACGTACTTCTTCTACCGCTTCTTTGTCCGCACCGTCATTCGCAATAGCTCGCGCTGTCACCTTGTCCAATCCAGAGCCTATAAACATAATGTACTTATGATACGTTCTGAAGTCGTTGGGAGCCATCTCTATCGCCTTCTTATAGTAGTTTACAGCTAAAGTGGTGTCGTCAGCCCACTTGTAGATGTCGCCCTTGAGCATATAGGCAGGACCATAATGAGGGTCGAGTTCTATTGCTTTGTCGATGTATTTCAAAGCGTATGTGGTATCGCTGACACCCGATTTGAGCCAAAAGGCATTGGCTGCGCCTACGTAGATACGCGGGCACACGCTCTTCTTGGTCTGTTGCGACTCGCAAATCTGCTGCACAATAGGTTCCACCTCAACGAGTGTGTGCGACACAATCTTCTCTATACCCAAAATTGCGGCTTCTACATCGTTGATGGTCTGCACCTTGCGTGGCGAATTGGAACTTGACGCTTTGCCGGTCTTTGTCTTATTACCAACCTTTGCCTTCTTTTCGGTCTTCGGTTTCTTCTCCTTCTTGTCTTTCAGCGAGACAGAAGCAACCGAAGGCGCAACAAGTGCGAAAGCGAGCAAGCCTATAGCGATTTTTCTCATGTTCATATCTTGTATAGCTTTAAGAGTGGCAGAGGAGTTTGTTCCTCCGCCCTATTATTTACTTATAATACGTACTGCACACCGTTTATAGTGTGTACTGCACACCGAGGTTGAGTGTCTGGAACGTGCGCAGCTTCATCATATTAACGCCAAGCATATTCGGGTCATAACGCACTACGTAGAGCTGCGGTGTGAGCGTCACAGCGATGTGCTTAGCCACGTTCATCTTTATCTTGATACCTCCATTGGCACCCATAAGCGGGCTGGTGTTGTACTTTCTTTGTGAGTACGACATGGTGTGCGAACTATTCACCTTTATCGAACCATCAGGTTCTGTGCTATTGCCTAACGACAGTAGCAATGCAGGACCAGCGAACAACTCTGCCTCAAACATACGATTGCTCTGATAGCCTGAGCAGAGGTTGGTGACATTCAGCAAATAGTTGAGCGCCACGAAGCCTCGCTTGTAGTTGTTCTTGAAGAGTCCGGTAGTGGTGTATTCTGTACCATACTCGGTTGTGCCGGTATAGCTGTCCGGCGCAACGCTATTGATAGACAAGTATTCGAACGAAGCACGTACGCCATGCACCTTACCGAAATGTCCTTCAACGAAGGCCTGTGCATTATAGTTGAACGCTGCGCCCTCGTATGTCTTCTTGGTGTTGAACAGCATCGTACCCGCGCCCAAACCGAAGCTAAGCGGAATGCGTGGTGCCTCATAGTCATCTTCCTTCCTCATACGATAGTTTGTAGCACGTGTATAGGCTGTGAAACCAAGACGAACCACTACTCTTTGGGCGTTGAAACGCTTCACTGCGTCTATGTTGCGATACGGTATTCGGTAGTTATAGTTGGTGAAGCTCGGTTCGAGGAACACCTGCAAGTCGTTGCTGAGGTTATACGAGAGGTGTAAGCCTGCCGTGTAGAACGTACTGATGGTGCGCAGATGGGTCTTCTGCTCTCGCATAATCCAACTAAGACCGCCACCGAATGCTAACGCCACGTTGAATGGTTGGTCGAAAGAGTAGTTCTTCATAAATCCTAACGGATTGATGAGAGCCTCTGCCGTTGCATCGGCGGTCATATCATGCAGGTCGACCACAGCATCGTCTTGCACTGGTATGCTTAGCATAGCGCGTCTATCCTCGTCCTGTTCGCCCATTGCCTCATGGGTTTTGTCCCATGTGGCTGAGGTGAGTCCTAAGCTAAGGCGCACACCTACCGACGGCGAGAACCATCTACCTACAGACATCTTCGTAGAGTGTCCCATCTTTGGGCTCACACCTTTACCTCCCACGCACCATGCCATACCTCCTGAGAGCTCGGCAAACCATGGTGTACGCCATTTCTGCGGATGCCACTGCATTGTGCTGTCCACATATTCAGGGCGGTTCTTCATGTAGCGCATACGGTCCTCGATAGAGAGGTTGTTATGCAGATAGTACACCATACCGATGTTTACACCATAGAAGCCTCCGAACTTATTATACAGGTGTCTTGACTTGATACCTACATACGGCTCTATTGTGAGGTATCCTTGCGGACCGGTGAATATCTTTCCCTGCACACCTCCGCGTATTTCGTATCGTGTGCGATGGTTGTCAACTATGTTTGTTGTGTTGTGACGCACGCCAAAGCCAAACACTGTTGACACATCGAGCAGTCGAGACGGACGATAGCCGTCCATCAACGTCGACAGACTATATATCCAGTCGACAGAACCTTGCCACTGTTTATAGTTCTTCTTGTTACCTTCATAGTAGCCAAATCCCAATCCGGCTGTGAGGCGCACAGTATGGTAAGGGTTGAACTGCTTACCCACACTCACGTGCGCCATCGTGATTGGCGAGAGGTTATAGCCTGCATATTCCAAGTCTTTATGCAATCCTCCTCCGAAGCCTAAGAAGAGGTGGTCGTACCACTTCTTTCTGAAGGTGTCGTCATAGCCACGATAGCGGTCCTCAAGCACGTACTTGAGGGCATTGAACTCCGTAGCGTAGTTGTGGCGAGTTTTGCCAATGGTGTCTTCGCCCAGCGTTTCATCCCACAATGAGTCGGGCACCTCCGTAATGGCACGTGGTGCGACATTGAACGTTGTAGCACTTGCAGCACTACAGCTCAAGCCACCTATCAGACAAATCGCTGTTGCGTAAAGGCGTATGATGTTAATGCTCATTGTTCTTGGTCTTATTTGTTATCTTCTGAAGGAGCGTCTGCCTCCGGATTGTCCGACGAGTTTTGCTCCTGTGTGTTTTCTTCATTTAAACCCGTACCCGTTTCTTCAGCTATCTGCTGGTCGTGGTAAGCTTTTATCATCTCAAACTTCTGTCGGTAAGCAGGAATATCCTTTCGCGAGTACTTATACTCCTTACGAACCTTGTCGTTGACATTTCCTTCGTTGCGGTAATAGCGTATAAACTTCTTCTCCATATCGAAGCTATGCTGGAAATAGGCAAGAAAGAAAGGCACCTTGCTCGTGTCTATCAGATCTGCATCATTCTCCAGTTTGGCATTGTACTCATCCAGTTTCTTGTTGTACTCCTCGAATTTAAGGGGGTCAGTACGCATAAGCGCAAACTCTTCCTCGTCAGAGAGTTTATGAAAACCGTTTGAATTTATTGGAGCATAACCTTCAACGTCTGGTTCTTTACCAGCTTCGTCTGCCCAGATTATACCCTTCAGATACCACTTCTTCGGATTGTCGTCGGGCATACGATCGAGCAGGCGCTCACATTCTTCACGCGACTTGCCAAGCTGCGCGTGTAATTCTGTCCAGATAATGGCACGGTTGAAGTCTCCCGAATTGAGGACATAGCGTTCTGCCGCCTTTATATCGGCTACCAGTTTCGGATCTTTAATCAGTCCCTGCAGATATGCGGCATAACCCTGTTGGAAAACGACAAGCTTGCGCATACGTTTCGTTGCCTCTACCTGTGCGTTCTTTTTCTCCAGCATCTCAATGAAGAGCATGGCAGAGTCGAGCTTTGCCTCCTGGAAATACATTACTGCCTGGTTGAGTACAATCTGCTCGCGATTCAACATCACGGGGTTCATGGCATCACTCTTGTCCCATGTATTCACAGGCTTACGCATGTCGATGAACGGTTTCAGAATATTCACATCTGGCATACCATTGCGACTTGCTATAAGTGCCATACGATTTGCCACATACGGAGCGAGTCTGAATGAGGTGTAATCCGACTGCGATGTGATGTGCTTATAGGCAAGCATCGTGATGGTGTCAAGCTCCAAAGTATCTGTAACGTTAGCAAAGAGATTGAAATAGTCACCATTTGAGAGGGTCTTCTTACCAGAAACATAATCTGGCTTTTCTGCAAAATATGTCTCTACAACCTCATCGGCAGTCATGATGTGCTTCTTCAAGTATTTGTACTTACAAACCATGACACGCTCTCTTTCAAATATCGGCTCCAGATAAGTAGACCAATAAGGTAAGTCCTTCAACATCTTATAGCCTACATTGTTCGGATTTGCGTCAACTATAGCCTTTACCTGGTCATACATCTCTTGATTTGCCAACTTCTGCACCTCAAAAAGAAAATCCTCCCAGGTATAAAGTCGCGGTTCAAGCGTTGCAATAGGCACACCGCTTTTTATTTTGCTGTTGAGAAATCTACGCGCATAGTCCGCACGCTTGTTGGCAAGCAGCGTATTGCGCTCTACAGAACCTTCCGGCGAAGAACTACCCTGCACCGAAACACTCCAAAGCTGGTCGCCGTATGACTTCAGCTCGGCAACGATGTTGTTCTGGATGACTGTGTTCAGTGAGTCGTTTGTCAGAATGTCTTTTCCCTGTTCAAACCGCAACGGCAGGTCGCGACTCATCGGCACTGTATTTTCCTCTGCAGGCTCCATGAAGTCATCGGTCAGCTCCATATCTGCAGCAGCGACAGACAAATCAAGGAATTTCAAAGGCTTGAAAGCAAGGCACGAACCCGTAGTCTGCTCGCCACTATCCCATATAATATGATGATAGTCTTCAAGCACAACACGGTAGCTACCCCTGTATATCTTCTCCTTATCTGGCTTTTTGTATGTCACCTGTGCTATGTATTTCACCATCTTGTCACTCTTGAGCACATACGACGAGTCATAGCCACACGCTACGGAATCGTTCTGCATATAATCGAATCCCATGCGTTTATCCTGCTTCTTATGATAGTCGGCAGATTCCAGAATGATAGGCTTCAAATAAGCCAAAGTGTCTTCCGTCTGACAATCTACAGCCATCGGCTGACAGATAATACGCGACTTGTCCGTAACAAGTCCTGCCGGAAGTTTAATGTCTACAGTAAACGTAACCTGGTCACCTGTATCTATACCGGGCACGGGCTTGAGCTCCGGTCCGTTATCACCATAAGAACCAAAAACGACTGTATCGTCAAGAATCTGATCCTTGCTCACAAGCACCGCTGGTATAAGGGTCTGTCCCTCCTTTACCTCAACGGCAACCGCACCATAATCCTGATGAAAAACCACTACTCCACGACCTGCTACCAGTGCCTCTTCAAACTCGCCGTTTCCTCGTGACTTCTTCAAGACGATTTCCTCTTCTTTCAGAACCTTCTCTATGGCACGGTCGTCACCGCTAAAGTACTGCGTTTGTGCAGCATCAAGCTTTTTCTTCAGATATTCAGCCCTCTTATACGAAGAGCAAACGCAATAGAGCACAGTCTTTGCCGACTTTTGTTTATCACCTTGCTTGGTGTACACCTTTACCTTCACTCTATGCGCACCTTCGTCCTCCGGCTGCAGGACGGCAGCCGTAGCGGTGAAGGTGACAAGCAGTATAGCTATCAGCGCGAAGCATATATGTCGTAAAAAGTTTCGTTTCATTGTTATTGTGTGTTATTATATTATTTGAGGATGTAAGCCACTGAGATGCCTATGCGTTGTGGCATGAGGTAATATCCTGATGCGTTCGGTTTGTTGAGTCCGCCTACCACATAGTCGCCGTAGTTATCTCCTGCGAAGTATTCCTTACGATTGTAGCCCACAGCAGCCACTCCGGCGTGGAAGTCGATAAAGAGTCGCTTCGTGACATTCATTACGTAACCAAAGGTGATGCCACCACCGTAAGCTATTCCTTTATACACTTTTCCCTTTATAGAAGCATTGTAAATTGCGCCTACGCCTCCGACGCCAACGAATAAGCTATGCATCGGACGTCCTGAGAAGTAGTATCTGTATTCGGGCTGTGCTGCCAACAACTTTATGTTCTTGCCATACGGCTTATTACATCCGAGCACATTGAGTCCGAGGGTCGACCAGTTGCCGACCGTCATCTCCAAACCGACGCTTGGTATCATGCACGCATCCATAAGCACATCGGTGTTGACGGCGAGCTTCTGCGCCCGAGCGGAGAACACTGCCGAGAGCATCAAGAATGTCAAGAGTAATTTCTTCATTTTTACTATGTTATGTTTAAAGGTGCGGCATCGCGCTGCACCAGCGTGTTGCTTTATATATTGTGGGGCTTTGATATTTCTACTTTAGTGGGTGCTGCCCTGCCGTGGGCTACACCGGTTGTATGTTTTAGGGTGTTTGTTGGGTGTTGGAGTGTTTTTGTCTGAGAAATCATTAAGAGTGGGTATGGCTTAACGCCACACCCTCTCTATAATTATAATGCTTATTCGAGTTCGATTACGCGCTTCTCCCACGGAGTGAGATAGCCATGTGTCTGAATCTGCTCTGGGTCAGAAACCGAGATTACGATGTCATACTCGTAACCAGCTTGCCAAGGCTCATCAACCGCATCACCATTAGCTTTCTTGAATACAGGAGCAATCTCATACTGTGCTGCCTTGTACACCTTGTCGGGTGCGCCTTCGAGGTAGTACTCTACACGCAAGCGGAAGATACCCTTGTTAGCAAACGCTGCAGCGTCTGTACCAATGTAGCCATTGTCTACATACTTTGTAGAGCCGTCATCGTTAGTACCAGTCATCAGTGTCGGCACGGGGAGGAGGAAACCGTCACCAACAGTAACCTCATTGTTTTCGCCGAGGTACGGACCGTTAGTTGGGGTGCCGATAACATTGCCTTCCTTGTCCTTCAACTTGAAGGCAGTGGCCTCAGTGTTGTGGTTCTTAGCAGTAGTCCAATCGACAACAAACTCGCCTTCCTTACCCTTAACATCGTCAGTCAAAGCATCGAGACGATTGTCGAGGTCAGCAATAGTCAGTGTACCTGCGTCAGCCACATTGAGGAGCTTAGCCGACTTGATACCCAGCTTTGCAACACGAGTATTTTCGCCGCTACCCTTTTGGAGGATGATGTTGAACTTCATGAGCTTGTGCACAAAGGTGAGCTGCGGACGGTTCTCCTTGTGTGCCTTATCATCCCATGTTCCACCGCCTTCCACTACGTGCTTCTTCTTGTCGCGCAGATACTTTGCGCTGTAAGCGTCCGCCTTGTCAGGATCATCTGGTTTTACGAACGACTTACCCCAGATAAGATCGGTTGTACCGTCCAGACCTGTTATCTTCACGCTGTACTTATTGCCGTTGTGCACCACATTCGCTGAGTAAGGATAATAGCCATAGAATGTATAGCTATACTGGCTACCCATCGGGTAATAGTGCAGAGTAGGTGTTGTGCCACCATTCTCGTCGAAGAGTGTAAGGTCTGTAACACGCTTGCCTAAGTCGGCATCGTCAGAAGTCACAGCCTTAGCCTGAATATTCTCCAACCAAAGGAAGTTAGGGTTGTCGAAGCCTTTCTGCCAAGTGATGTCCTGCTTAGCTGCAATCTTGCCAGTAGCAAGGCAGAAGAAGCCGAGGTTCTTGTCGGCAGGCGTATCGAATGTGCCGTCATATGTGCCTTTAACAGGGTCAACATTGCCGAGCGCTGCGCGGGTCTTGTTTGCCTGCTGACCAGCAGAAAGCACGATAGGCACATCAGAGTTCAGTCGCTGATTGTTGCTACCGCCAGCGAGGTCGTCCTCGTTTGTGCAGCTGGTCATAAGCATGGCAGCAGCCATTCCCATTAAGAATATATGCTTATTCATTTGTTTGTTGAATTTATTGTTTTTCTAAAAAAACGTTTATTCACTGGGACTGTTGAAACACTCGTCTCTTCCTCGCCTTTTGCAGCGAGGAAGAGAGTTTGTATGTCTCCAATCCCCTTATGCAGGGGCAAGCCCCTACGCTTTATATATGCCCCCTTACGCGGTTGCATACTCAAATAGAGATTCTTATCAGATGCTCTGATTAAGGAGCAGGAGTTACAGTAGGCTCAGTGTACTTGCCGTTGTTCGGATCGCGGTCGTCGTCGATATCGATTGAACCACCGTCAGCCCAAGGTACGAGAGTAGCTGTAACTCTGATGTCCTCAAGACCGTAAACAGTGATAGTAACCTTGTAAGACTTACCCGGCTCAAATTTCTTTGTACCGTCCATCTTGATAGTAGCCTTCTGCTCGAGAGACATAGTAACCTTAGGACCACCAACCTTCTGAAGAACATCCTGAGAAAGAGCGATTGTAAGAGGATACTCTGTCTCACCAGGAGCAACGAGGAGAGCCTCGCCTACCTTAAGAACATCACCTATTGTTGCAGCATCATCTGTCCATGTCAAAGTAACAGGCTCAAGAGCAACGAGTGCTTCGTTGTTGTCTGCTGCTGTAGTAGAACGTTGCTTCAAAGTGAGAGGAGAAGCATCGCCTGTGAAAGTAAGGAGGTCTGCAGCTGCCTTAGTCTGGCCTGTATAAGCCACTGTAAGAGTACCAGTTGTCTTTGAGTTTACAGAAACACCTGTTACCTTAACAGCGTCTGTATTGCCACCTGCTGGGAGACCCGCTGTTGCCTTAGATCCTGCACGTACCTCGAATGTGAAACGTGTGAGGAGGTGGTTGAATGTGATGTTCGGCTGAACGCCCTTACGTGCAGCATAAGCAGAGTAGAAGTTGTCAGCATAGCCACCAAGAGCAGTAACCTCATCAGTAGAAGGAACTGCCTTGCCTGCCATGATGTCCTGTGAACCATCGATCTCAATATCAACAACACGCTTTGTAGCCTGGTCTGCAGCAACCTCATCACCATTGTCGTTTACAATCTTTACAGTAGGTTTACCTTCTACTGCAGCATCGTCAACGCGATAACCCCAGAAGTCGTATCTGCCGCTAACTGGGTAGTAAGCGATAGTGCCATCAGCTGTAGTAGCCAAACCAGATTTTGTATTGTCAGCTGTATTAGGAGCCTTGAACTCCTTGTTGTCGAACACCTTTGATTCAGCAGCTGCTGTACTACCAACAGCCGGAGACTTGTAGACAGCAAGATCCATGCTACCCTTCTGGAGCATGTACACCCAGAGAGTCTGGCCTGCCCATACGTTCTCAGCGTCAGTCATACCACCTACGGTACCAGTACCACGGGTCTGAACCTTAGCCGAAGCAACGCCGAGACGGATCTGCTGTTCAGATACGTTCTGTTCGCCATTTCCACCGAGAGTGTCATCATTTGAACATGCTGTCAGCATACCAGCTGCAGCCAATGCAAAGAAAAACATTTTCTTCATAGTCGTGAAAAATTTAAATTAATAAAAAAGTTATTTATAAAAGATTGTATTATTCATATTTTAATATCCATTGATGTTAGGGTCGTTAGGGTTTTTGTCCTGGTCGATATCAATATCTTCACCCTTGCCCCATCCGTCAACGCTTCCGCTGATCTGGATCTTCTCCAAGCCGTAGACACCAATCTTCACATTATATAATAGACCTTTCTCGAAGCTTGCTCGCCCTCTTTCTTTTGCTGGCGTGATTTTGTATTCGGTCTTGTGCTCCTTCATCTGACCGTTAGGTCCGTCGGGGAATTCGTATGTGAGCGTCACTACGTACGACTCCTGCGGAGCTACGAGCAAACCAGCACCGAGCTCAACGGATGCCTCGTCCATCTTCTCCTTTGTAGTAGGCACGTGTGTAACGCCTGGCACCACCTGGCTCTCGTTGTCCGCCCACTCGTCTTTCCACTTTACCTGATAGCCTTCATCTCTCAGCTTAGGTATAATCTTGCCATAGACATTGTGCGTCTCTCCATTCTCATCGGTTTCCTTTTGGAACTCGCCAAGTTTCACCGCCTTTTGCAGCACATCAACCTCATTCTCGGGCTTGAACACGAGCTTACAGTCGTCAATGTTACGGCTTGCTACGGTGAGTGTGCCCTTTGTCAGCGTCATCACCGAAATATCCTTTATCACTACGTCCTTAGCCGACGAAGCGCCTGGGTAAGCAAAGAACTTCAGCATCGTGAGCTGATGCTTCATGTTTACGACTGGGTGCACGTTTCGGTGTGCCGCAAACGTACTATAGTTACCAGGTGTGTTTAGTATCTTTTGCTTCTCCTCTTCGGTCAGTCTGGCTGCCTTTTCGTAGATACCACCTTCGGCGAAGTCGGCTTCCGTAAGCGGAGTCTTGGCTGCGCCCACGAGTACATCCTGATAGCCGTCGATTTCTATGTCGTAAGATATCTTATCCTTTTCGCGCGTATAGTTACTCAAATCAAGATCGTCTACGAAATAACCGAAGAAGTTGTAGCCCACATCCTGATAACGAGAGCTGTAATAGATGTCTTCAGGATAGTCTTTGGTGAGCACATTCATTGTGCCGATAAACTGGTCGGGCTCGAACTTGAACGGCATACCCAATTTGTACTCTGGTCCGTCGAGCAGACACGATGTGTTGTACTCGTCCATGTTGCCCTCGCTCGCATCTTGAGCATAGCGGTATCTCGACATAGAGGGTTCTTCCGTAAGCACTCCCTGTCCGCCGTTTGGATCGGCATCGTTGTAAGCACGGAATGCGAAGATGTGGAATTTAGCATTCAAGTACTTGTCGCGGTTGTATGCCACGGTCTCCATTGGCTCGAACGCACCCGTACCACGTGTGCCCACAGAGCCACGTGTGTCGGACACTACCGAGAAGTATGCCGGATTACTGGTATATAGCAAAATCGATGTCTTGTCGATGTTGACATCCTCATCGTTTGTTGGCGGTTCTCCCTGCGGTAGGTCCAAGTCTGGATAAGAGACATTGCACGACGCCGTGAGCAGCAGTGTTACTGCAGCTGTCAAGATGTTAACAATATGTTTCGTTCGTTTCATCTTATAGGTTATTTTTTAAATGTCGATATTTATATCGGAATCCGTTTGTATCCAACGATCGAGAGCGTCGCCGCCCTTGTCTATGTTACCGACCGTTTTTCCATCAAGAAGTATTTCGGCACTGATGTTTATTGTTCCGTGTTCGCCATTGCGGTACACGTACTTGTTATCAGATGTCGTAGTCATCAGTTTTGCCTTGTTCAGAGTGTTGTAGAGGTTTATGATGCCTTGCCACTTCTGAGGGAAGGTCTGTCCTGTTTTCGGGTTGTACACTTCTGTGTATATAACCACCTGCATAATACCAGGACCGTATATCTTCTTGCGCACATCCTCTAAAGTCTCTCCGTAAGCGCGCTGCACATTCACCACGCCCGTCACATTGATATTGCCGTGGCAAGCTATGCGCTTGTTCTCGTTGGTGTCGTTGCCGTTGTCATCCGGGTTGTTCGGCTTGATGTCGGTCTTGAACAACATCTTGCTTGTTTTGGTTATGTCAAGATAGCCTGTGTTCATCTTTATATAAGTAGGCACGCCGCTTATCTCTGCCCATACCTCCGTCACCTTAAACTCCACCTCGTCCGTATTCTTTACGATGTTGAAGTTGATGTCTATATTCTGCGAGAGTATCTTCGGTTTGAACTCGAAGGTTGTCTGACGGTCGGCGCGTACTTGTTGCACTGTTGTTGAGTCGTAATAGAGTGGCTCCACATCGGGCTGTATGTACTTCGCGTACGGGTTGAAGTCTTGCCAAGCTAATGGTTTGTTGAGCTTTGGGTCTTTTATATCATACACCTTATAGCTCAAGCCTACGTTCTGCAACGGGTAGTCTTTAGCATCATTTTTCATGAACTGCTCAAGCTCCGAGTAGTCGATGGATGGGTTGTCGAGCGGGAATGTCGCAAACTTATAATAACCGCGCGGAATCTTTACAGTCGGTGTAAACGGAGGGGGAGTCGTTCCAGTACCAGGTTCGGTTGGCTCAGTCGGCTCGGTTGGCTCAGTCGGCTCGGTCGGCTCGGTCGGCTCGGTTGGCTCAGTCGGTTCGCTTGGCTCGCTTGGCTCGGCAACACCTGTGTTGTCACCGCCCGTATTGTCACCGCCCGTATTGTCACCCTCGTCCGGGTTTTCGTTTGGACGGTTTTCGGGTGTGATGGTCGTCTCACCAATGAGGCGCAGTGTGAGGTCGTCGGTGTTCACCTCTGCCACCTGCTTCCACTGTCCCACGACACGATAGCAGAGCACACCCATTCGATTCGGCTTGTCCTCTGGCTTATTCCATGTATATGTGAAGTTGACATCGCCCTGATGTGGGTGAACTCTTTCACAAATCTCTACCTCAGCACATGAGGTGAGCGTTGCTCCAAGCAGGAGTGTGTATAATAGTTTCTTATTATTCATTGCTTGCCTCCTTTCCTGGTTCAGCAGAAGGCTGATTCGTTTCCTGTTGAGATATTGTGGGTTGAGATGTTGTGGGTTGAGATGTTGAGATTTCCTCTGCAGGGGTCTGCTCTTCTGCAGGGGCTTCACTTTCTGCAGGTGTCTGCTCTTCTGCAGGAGCTTCACTCTCTGCAGGGGTATTCTGCTCTTCCGCAGGAGCTTCACTTTCTGCAGGAGCCTCGCCCTCTACTGGGGTCTGTTCCCCAGTAGACTCGGTGGCTCCGTTCGGTTCGGTAGCCTCGGCACCTTCGGTTGGCTCTGGTTCCTCTTTCGCCTTTTTGTCCTTATTCTTCTTTTCGGCTTTCAGACGTTCTTTCTCCTTTTTCTCATCGATAGCCTTTTGGCGATCAATCTCTGCCTGCTTGCGGTCAGCCTCTGCCTTTAGCTTAGCGTTCACTATGCGCATCGAGTCAGCCTTAGCACTGTTGACAACAGCCACAGAGTCGTAAACCTGCCAGAACTCCTTATAGATAACAGACTCAACAGAATCTCTATTATGCTGATTGATAGCATCAACAACGCGCTGGTTAGCGATACTGTCAATTCTGTACTGATATTGTGCATCGGCATCGTAACGCCAACGATATTTCTTCGTGATTGGATAGCTGCCAAATCGATATACGAAGCCTACGCGTGCCGCAGTGGGCATCGGGAACGGAACAACCTTCCACGAACCTTGCTTGGTGCGTGTGTAGCAGTTGTCGGCACGATTGTACACGAACTTCTCAGAGTTGACTGCTACGAAGCCTGCATCGAAGCCGAGGTCGAGGTCGAGAGTATTACCTGTGCGGAAAGCGTAGAGAGGCTTTATTATACCGTATGTAATACCAGCCGACAATGCTTTGCCTTGATGTCCTTCTCTGCCAAACTTTATAGAGAAATCGCTGAACGACATGTACGCACCTCTATAATATGTAGTCTTCGGATGCTTCACCACACGGCGACGGCATGAGAAGAGACGGTCGATGAAGCCGGTGTGCGCGGGTACCTTATTATTTATCTGACGGGTACGCCAATAGTTGCGGAAGTCGGCACGCACCTCCGTGATGTTATAGAAAACTCGGTTTTTGAATGTTGCGGGTGTATTCCACTTTGTCTTTAACGTAAGTCCAACAGCCCAGCGGTTCCAGTTGGTCGATTTCACATCGAATTCTACACCCAGATTAGGGGTCAGCAAAGTCCAATCGACAGCATTGGTGCGCAGTGAGATACGCTCAGCAAATGTAAGCGTGTCCACACCAGTCTTGCTCTCGAATATCTGAGCCCTGCTGATTTGCGGGAAAAGCACCGCAATTAGCAAAAATATAGCGTAAAGCCAGTTTTTTGTTGTCTTAGTCACGTTGTTTTTATTGATGGTTTTAAAAATTGCCGTCTCGACAAGTTTTCAGCATGTCGAAAACCGCATTGATTTTCATTATAACAACTCTATTTCATCAATTATAACTAAAAAATAGTTATGTCACGGCTGCAAAGTTAAGCCTTAATTCCGCAACACTATTATAAAATATTTTTTTTAAGTACCTGAGCAACAAA
>OGGF01000778.1_pt1 | contig 16120 bp, 13 predicted proteins | sample 1571211 | NCBI WGS metagenome assembly OGGF01 (sample SAMEA2582020, study PRJEB24529) | metagenome | biome: Human gut stool | place: China | collected 2011 | reverse complement strand
TTTGCGGACATTTAAGAAGATATAAAAAGATAGTCAAAAAGACATATATAATTTATAAGATAAAGAATGTACTAATCGGGGGAGCGAGCCGGTAAGGCAGCTCCCATTATTTCAGCAAATCCATATAAAATAATGACAATATTGTGAAAGTGAATATTTCGTATATGGTCAAAGAAAGGTAACTTTTGCAGTTTATGTAAAAAAAACAACCATTTATGCCATTTTTCATTTTATAAATAAAATCCATGCTACCATTATGCTAACAAAAAATAATAGCAGCATGGGTTTTATTTTTTATTGTTGCGATCCAGATAACATACATTTTGGTATCAATAACACAATAAATAAAATCCGTGAGCACCAAAAGAACAGGAGAACGAAAAATGAGCTTAAAATATGGGGAAATCATAAAACAGATGTCTCTGGAAGAAAAAGCACTGATGATGTCCGGTAAAAATACATGGGAGACCGTAGATTTTGAAAAGTACGGAATCCCATCCATGGCAATGTCCGACGGACCTCACGGGTTAAGACGTCAGGCAGGAGCAGGAGACCACCTTGGATTAAATGCCAGCCTTCCGGCAACCTGTTTCCCGACCGCAGCAACGATCGCAAATAGCTGGGATGAAAAATTAGGTGAGGAGATCGGTACTGCACTTGCAGAGGAAGCGGTGACAATGGATGTCAATGTCATCTTAGGACCGGGACTCAACATTAAGAGAAGCCCGCTCTGTGGACGTAACTTTGAGTATTTTTCCGAAGATCCGTATCATGCAGGAAAAATGGCAGCCGCTTATGTAAAAGGTATCCAGAGCAAGGGAATCTCAGCATGTCCAAAGCATTTTGCGGCAAACAGCCAGGAACTCCGTCGTATGGCAAGCGACTCTGTTGTTGATGAGCGTACATTCCGGGAAATCTATACCACTGGATTTGAAATCGCAGTCAAAGAGGGAAAATCCAAATCCATCATGTCTTCTTATAATGAAATAAACGGTGTTTACGCAAATGAAAACCGCCATATGTTACAGGAGATCCTTGTGGATGAGTGGGGATTCGACGGATATGTTGTATCTGACTGGGGCGGAAGCAACGACCATGCACTCGGCGTTATGAACGGAAGCCATCTTGAGATGCCGGGGACCGGAAAATCAGGCATGCGTGATATTGTCCGTGCGGTAAAAGACGGCACATTACCGGAAGAGGTATTAGATCAGCGTCTGGATGAACTGTTAAAAGTTGTTTTTGCAACCCATCAGGCAACAGTTGATGGAAAAGGCAAAAAATTTGATGTTGAAGGACACCATGCATTAGCAAGAAAAGCAGCCGAAGAAAGTGTTGTTTTACTGAAAAACAGTAATAATATCCTGCCATTAAAACCGGGAACAAAAGTAGCCGTGATCGGTGATTTTGCAAAGACTCCGCGTTATCAGGGCGCTGGCTCTTCCCTTGTAAATCCGACCAGACAGCCGGAATCCATCTTAGATGTGATCGCAGACAGCGGACTTGTAATGACCGCTTATGAGCAGGGATATATCCGCAACCGTAAACCGAATGCAGCACTTGCAAAATCAGCAGTGGAAGCAGCAAAGAATGCAGACGTTGTTCTTGTTTTTGCAGGATTGGATGAGATCAGCGAGTCCGAGGGACTTGACCGTACCCATATGCATATGCCGCAGGCACAGAATGAACTGATCGATGCGATCACAGCCGTGAATACCAATGTGGTTGTTGTTCTCTCAGCAGGATCTTCTATTGAGATGCCGTGGTTTGACTATGTAAAAGGTATCGTTCACGGATATTTAGGTGGTCAGGCAGGCGCATCTGCAATGATGAATGTCCTCACCGGAAAGGTATGCCCATCGGGAAAATTAAATGAGACTTATCCACTTCACTATGAAGATACTCCTGCATTCCACTACTATCCAAGCAAGGAGCGCAGCAGCGAGTACCGCGAGGCTCTCTATGTGGGATATCGTTATTATACAACGGTCGGCAAAAAAGTCCGTTTCCCATTTGGTTATGGATTGAGTTATACAACTTTTGCATACAGCAATCTCTCCGTTGACAAAGACGGCGTGACCTTCACGATCAAAAACACCGGAGATGTGGAAGGAACAGAAATTGCGCAGCTTTATGTCGGAAAACAGTCCGAGACGATTTTCCGTCCGGTCCGTGAGTTAAAAGGTTTTGCGAGAGTGACATTAGCTCCCGGCGAGGAAAAATCCGTGCATATTGCATTTGATGACAAGACCTTCCGTTTCTATGATACAAGAACGGATACATGGGAAGTAGAATCCGGTAATTATCAGATCATGGTAGGAACAGATGCAGATACCATGGTATTAGAAGGCAGCTTGGAAATTGCCGGAACTGTGGCAGACGGTGGTTACAGCAAAGAGATCTTACCGGAGTATTTCAGCGGTAAGATTGAAAATGTAGATGATATTGAATACAGAGAACTTTATGGAAGAGAGATCCCGGATGGAAGCTGGAGTGGTGAGATTCGGATGAACGATGCAGTGTGCCAGCTCTACTACGGAAAGGGAATCTTAGGAAAACTGCTCTACGGAGTGCTCCGCATTTTGTTAAAGATCAGCGAGTGGCAGGGTAAACCGAACTTAAATGTTCTGTTCAACTACAATATGCCAATCCGTGGATATGCAAAAATGACAGGTGGTTTTGTCACAATGGAGATGGCGAGAGCCTTAACAGAGATGGCAAATGGACACCGGATCAAAGGAACGGCACATCTGATCAGGGCGGCAGTGAAGAGAGACTAATTGTATATGGGATGAAAAAAGTTCCGGGAACCAGATGGTTTCCGGAACTTTTTTTGTTTACCATCATTTTACAGACGTTTTACAAAGGGAGATATTTAGATTTTACACGTTGACTTTAAAGTAGTCATTGTCAATGAGACAGAGACAAAAAAACAAAGATGGGAAACGCAAGATCCCATAAAGATTTGGAGGAAAATCAAAATGAAAAAGAAAGTAATCAGTTTATTCGTAACAGGAATGTTAGCAGTCAGCATGATCGCAGGATGCGGTTCTGATAACACAGCAGCAGACGCAGGCACAACAGCAGATGCTGCAACAGATGCTACAGCAGATACTACAGCAGAGGAAACACCAGCAGCAGACAGCGTAGACTTTGACGCAAGCGAATATATCAACGTATTATCCCGTGAGGACGGATCTGGTACAAGAGGTGCATTCATCGAGTTATTCGGAATCGAAGAGAAAGATGCAGATGGAAATAAAGTAGACAACACAACAGAGGAAGCAATCATCACAAACAGCACATCTGTTATGCTTACATCTGTAGCAAGTGATGAATATGCAATCGGATATGTTTCCCTTGGTTCTTTAGATGATACTGTAAAAGCAGTCAGCATTGACGGAGCAGAAGCTTCTGTAGAAAACATCAAAAATGGTACATACACAATCGCAAGACCATTCAACATTGCAACAAAAGGTGAAGTAAGTGATGTTGCACAGGATTTCATCAACTACATCATGAGTGCAGAAGGTCAGGCAGTGATCACAGAAGCAGGATATATCGGATCTGATGATGCAGCAGCTTTTGAATCAAACGGAGCAACTGGTAAAGTTACAGTCAGCGGTTCTTCTTCCGTTACACCAGTTATGGAAAAATTAAAAGAAGCTTATGCAGCAGTAAACTCCGGTGCAGAAATCGAGATTCAGGAAAGTGATTCCACAACAGGTATGACAGACGCAGCAGCAGGTACAAGTGATATCGGTATGGCTTCCCGTGAATTAAAAGATTCTGAGACAGAGCAGGGACTTACCGCTACAACAATCGCTATGGATGGTATCGCAGTTATCGTAAACTTAGACAACCCAACAGCAAACCTTACATCTGATCAGGTAAAAGGAGCTTATGTTGGTGAGATCACAAGCTGGGATGAACTTGCAGAATAAGTAATAGAAAAAGCTGACATGAAATGAAAAGTGACCGGATGGAAAATTCCTCCGGTCTTTTTCGAAAATTTGGAGAACACAACTATATGAATATCAATAAATTAAAAGAAATTGTAATGAAATATGTATTTCTGTTTACAGCGATCATTTCCATTGTGGCAGTTGTACTGATCTGCGTGTTCCTGTTTGTAAACGGTGTTCCGGCAATGAAAGAGATTGGATTTGCCAATTTCTTAGGCGGAACAAAGTGGAAACCGGGAAATGATCTGTACGGAATCTTCCCGATGATCCTCGGAAGTATCTATGTGACAGGCGGAGCATTGATCATCGGAGTTCCGATCGGAATACTGATGTCGATTTTCATGGCACGTTTCTGCCCGGAAAAATTACATAAAATATTAAAACCAATCGTAGACTTACTGGCAGGTATTCCGTCTATCGTCTACGGTTTCTTCGGACTCGTTGTTATGGTGCCATTTGTGAGAGAACATTTCAAAGGAAACGGTCAGAGTATCTTAACCGCAGCATTATTACTTGGAATTATGATACTGCCAACTATTATAAGCGTTGCAGAGTCATCTATCCGCGCCGTGGAGGAAAGCTACTACGAAGGTGCGCTTGCACTCGGCGCAACACATGAGAGAAGTGTGTTCACGGTCGTTGTTCCGGCAGCAAAATCCGGTGTGTTTGCAGCGATCGTCCTTGGCGTCGGCCGTGCACTTGGTGAGACTATGGCAGTTATGATGGTTGTCGGAAACCAGGCGAGAGTGCCGGACAGTGTTTTCAAAGGTGTGCGTACTTTAACGACCAATATCGTACTGGAAATGGGATATGCGACAGACCTTCACAGGGAAGCACTGATCGCAACAGGTGTTGTACTGTTTGTCTTTATCCTGATCATCAACGTGTCGTTTTCCATTTTAAAGAGAAAAGGAAAGGAGTAAGGCAGTATGGAAAAAAATATCACTCCGATCAATCGGTTATCCTGGAAAGACAAAATGAAATCATACACAAAACATCCGGGTTCCTTTGTATTAATGCTTCTGGTGTTACTGTCCGCAGTGATCACGGTAACGGTGCTTGTTTATCTGGTGGGCTACATTTTGATCCACGGCGTTCCGTATTTAAGGCCGAGCCTGTTTTCCCTGACTTACAATTCGGATAACGTCTCTATGATGCCGGCGATCATCAACACCGTGACAATGGTATTACTGGCGTTGCTGTTTTCGGTTCCATTTGGTATCGGAGCTGCAATCTACTTAGTTGAATATGCAAAAAAAGGAAATAAATTAGTGGAGCTTGTGCGTATCACAGCAGAGACACTGACCGGAATCCCGTCTATTATCTATGGTCTGTTCGGTATGCTGTTTTTCGTAACAGCATTGCACTGGGGATATTCCATGTTAGCAGGTGCCGCAACACTCGCGATCATGGTACTTCCTGTCATTATGAGAACGACAGAGGAAGCACTTTTATGTGTACCGGATATGTACCGCGAGGGAAGCTTCGGACTTGGTGCAGGAAAACTCCGGACTATTTTTAAAATCGTGCTTCCGACCGCAATCCCGGGAATCTTATCCGGTGTCATCCTCGCAATCGGACGTATTGTAGGCGAGACGGCAGCACTGATCTACACAGCCGGAACAGTTGCAGAAGTGGCAGGCGTTATGGATTCTGGACGAACACTTGCAATCCATATGTATTCGCTGTCAAGAGAGGGACTTCACACAAATGAGGCATATGCAACAGCGGTCGTTCTTCTGGTAGTTGTATTGCTGATCAATGGTTTGTCTTCCCTGATCGCAAGAAAATTAGAAGCTGCTACGAAGTAGGCATATAACAAAATCAATCAATGACGTATTGGAAATATATAAGAGCAAAGATACACAGTGATTTAAAATAGAAGTTAAAACGAGGAAACGAAATGAGCGAAAAATTTAAAATTACAAACCTTGATCTATATTACGGTGATTTTCATGCCTTAAAAGATATCAATATGAGTATCGAGGCAAATGAGATCACAGCTTTCATCGGACCTTCCGGCTGCGGAAAATCCACTTTTTTAAAAAGCTTAAACAGAATGAATGATCTCGTGGAAGGCTGCAAGATCACAGGAAATGTCCTGTTAGACGGCGAAGACATCTACAAAGGCATGGATGTCAACCTTTTAAGAAAAAGAGTCGGCATGGTATTCCAGAAACCAAACCCATTCCCAATGAGCATTTATGACAATATCGCATACGGACCAAGAACCCACGGAATCCGTTCCAAAGCAAAACTTGATGAGATCGTGGAAAAATCCCTGCGTGATGCGGCAATCTGGGATGAGGTAAAAGACCGTCTGAAAAAAAGTGCACTCGGTATGTCCGGCGGACAGCAGCAGCGTTTATGCATCGCGAGGGCATTGGCAGTAGAACCGGAAGTCATCTTAATGGACGAACCGACTTCTGCACTCGATCCAATATCAACATCCAAGATCGAGGATCTTGTCATTGAACTGAAAAAACAGTACACCATCGTCATGGTCACACACAATATGCAGCAGGCTGTGCGTGTTTCCGATAAAACCGTATTCTTCTTATTAGGAGAGGTGATCGAGGCTGGTGAGACAGAAAAATTATTCTCAATACCACAGGATAAACGTACCGAGGACTATATCACAGGACGTTTCGGTTGACATAAATAAAAAGGAGAGAATGATATGAGAAATAGATTTGACAGACAGTTATTAGAATTAAATAATGAATTGATCCAGATGGGAAGCCTGATTGAGCAGGCAATCGAGATGGGGATATCCGCACTGGTAAAGCAGGATGTAGAGAAAGCAGAGCAGGCGATCAAATTTGACGTGGAAGTAGATGAACAGGAAAAGACGATCGAATCTCTCTGCATGAAATTATTATTGCAGCAGCAGCCGGTCGCAAAAGATCTGCGGCTGATCTCAGCAGCACTGAAAATGATCACTGATATGGAGCGAATCGGCGATCATGCAGCAGATATTTCAGAGATGACCATTTTAATGGCAGATTCCGATTATGAGAAAAGTGCGATCAACATGGACGTCATCAAAGATATGGCAAAGGAAACAACGGACATGGTCATCAAGAGCGTGGATGCTTTTGTAAACAAAGACTTAGATCTGGCACACTGGGTCATCAACCGGGATGATGTTGTGGATGATCTGTTTGATAATTTCAAAAAAGAACTGATCCAGAAGATCAATGAAAACGTAAAAAATGGTGAGATGGCAACCGATATGCTCATGGTTGCAAAATATTTTGAGCGAATCGGCGACCATGCGACGAACATCGCTGAATGGGTGATCTATTCTATCACCGGAAAGCATGAAGACGAGGAAAATTAAGTTTTACATCTGAATTTCCCCCCATAAGGGGGAAAATTCCTGATATTTTACATGGATTTTACATAAAGCCAACATAACATTTACATACTCTTTATAATATAAAAATTAAATTGAACCAGTCTGCGTAGCATGCAGCGTGGATTCAGTGATACTTATTGGTTAAAATTCATGTAAGGGAGAAAAAAATGAATATTTTTGGAATTCTGACAATGATCGGCGGTCTGGCAATGTTCCTGTATGGAATGAGCGTTATGGGTGGCGGTCTTGAAAAAATGTCCGGTGGAAAATTAGAGCGTATCTTAGAGAGCCTCACATCAAATCCATTTAAAGCAGTACTGCTCGGTGCCGGAGTAACAGCCGTGATCCAGTCCTCATCCGCCACTACCGTTATGGTTGTCGGTTTCGTAAATTCGGGGATCATGAAGCTTTCCCAGGCAATCGGAATCATTATGGGAGCGAACATTGGAACAACGGTCACATCCTGGCTTTTAAGTCTGACCGGAATCGAAAGCTCGAATTTCCTGATCAGTATGTTAAAACCTTCGGCCTTTTCACCAATCCTTGCACTTATCGGTATCATCATGTACATGTCCGGCAAGGATAAAAAGAAAGACATCGGAGAGATCCTGCTTGGTTTTGCCATTCTGATGTTTGGTATGGAGACCATGAGCGATGCCGTAAAACCGCTCGCTGATGTGCCGGAATTTACCAATATCCTGACGATGTTCAACAATCCGGTATTTGGTGTGTTGGCAGGTGCACTGCTTACCGCAGTCATCCAGAGTTCTTCGGCTTCTGTTGGTATTTTACAGGCATTGTCTGTGACAGGAGCATTTACTTATGGTTCTGTTATCCCGATCATCCTGGGACAGAATATCGGAACCTGTGTCACAGCGATGATCTCAGCAATCGGTGCAAACCGTGGCGCTAAGAGAACCGCATTTGTGCATTTATACTTTAATATCATCGGTACTGTACTCTTCCTTACTTTATTTTATATTGGAAATGCGATTTTCCACTTTGAATTTGTAGGGGAAGTGGTAGGCGTCGCAGGAATCGCTCTGGTGCACAGTATTTTTAATGTATTTACAACTGTAGTGCTTTTCCCATTCATTCACGGACTGGAAAAACTGGCTTACCTTACAATTCCGGAATCCGAGGAAGAAAAATCTGCAAAAGAAGATGTATTTGCAATTTTGGACGAGCGTTTTGTGAGCAGTCCTGCATTTGCAATCGAACAGTGTAAAACACTTGTAAACCAGATGGCAGAGATCACAAAAAACAGCTTTGTTGAAGCGATGGAATGTATCAAAGAACCTTCGGATCAGAAATTTGAGGAAGTGATCGCAAAAGAAAACCGCGTAGACGTGTATGATGATAAGATCAGCGCCTATCTGACGAAGTTAAACAGCGGGGATCTCTCTTATACGGACAGTCTGCGGGTGACTTCACTGTTACACTGTCTGACGGATTTTGAGAGAATTTCCGATCATGCGGTAAATGTGGTAGAATGTGTACAGCAGATGCAGAAAGAGGACGCAAAGTTTTCTAAGAAGGCGGAGGAGGAGATGAATATTTACTCCAAAGCTGTGCGTGATATACTAGAGAGAACGACGGGAGCGTTTATCAATACCGATATTCCACTTGCGCGCTCCGTGGAACCGTTGGAGGAGGTCATTGACAGTCTGAATAAAACGGTAAAAAAACATCATATGAAGCGTCTGCGCAAGGGAAAATGCACGATCGGACTTGGACTGGTACTCTCGGATCTTGCCATGAACTACGAGCGTGTGGCCGATCACTGCTCCAATATCGCAGTATATATGATGCAGTTAAATGATACCGGTCTGGAGGAGCACAGTTTTACAGAGCAGATGGATGAAAAAGAGAGTGCAGAATTTACAAAACTGGAAAATGAATTTGAACAGAAATATGAGATAGATTAAATCTGGGAGAAAACGGCTATGGCAACAATCTATATTGTAGAAGACGATGTGAATATCCGTGAGATTGAGCGCTATGCATTAAAAAACAGCGGATATAATGTAGAAGAATTTGAGTGCGGTGCAGATCTTTTTAAACGTCTAGAGAGCAAAGTCCCGGCTCTGATCTTGTTAGACATTATGCTTCCGAATGAGGATGGACTTGATATATTGACAAAGATCCGTGCAGACAAAAACACAGCAAAAGTGCCGATCATCATGGTAACTGCCAAAACATCCGAACTCGACAAAGTAAAAGGATTAGACCTTGGCGCAGACGATTATATTTCCAAACCATTCGGCGTTATGGAACTTATTTCCCGCGTGAAGGCGCTGCTCCGTAGAACAACAGACACGCAGGAGGAATCGCAGATCGCATACGAGAACATTCTGGTGGATAATGACAAGCATGCAGTTTACGTGAATGGGGAACTCTGCGAACTGACCTATAAAGAATTTGAACTTTTAAAATACCTTGTCATCAACAAAGGAATCGTGCTGTCGCGTGATAAGATCATGAATCAGGTGTGGGGCTTTGACTATGAGGGTGAGAGCCGTACCGTGGATATGCACATCAAAACCTTAAGACAGAAGCTTGGTGAAGCCGGAAGCCACATTAAGACCGTGCGGAATGTCGGTTATATGGTGGAGTGAAATCCGTTAAGGAGCTGAAAAATGCAGGACAGACGTAAGACGGTGATAGGATGAAAAAGAAAATCAACAGCAAATTTATGCTGATCTCAGCAATTGCAATTATTGTCATGGCGATCTGTGCCATGGTGCTTTTTTATGATATATTGAAAAAACAGATTTTTGACGATCTAAAGGCAAATGCCCATGTGATCTCCATGATGAAACCGGAGGATCTGCCGGGTGAGATCAACTATAATCTGAATAAGGATGGGCTGCGTATCACGCTGATCAATGAGGATGGAACCGTCATCTATGACAGCATGGAAGACGAGTCGAAGATGGAAAATCACAGGGAACGACCGGAGATCGCTTCTGCATTGGCAGCCGGAGAGGGGCGTGCAATGCGGAAATCGACTACGTCCACAAAACATACTTTTTATTATGCAATGAGAACAGATGACGGAAAAGTTCTGCGTATTGGAAAAGACAGTAACAGTATCTATAGTCTGATCATCAAGATGGTATATCTCACGTTGTCTGTGGGATTCTGTGTATTTGTATTGTGCACAGTCCTTGCACACAGGCTTACCAGGCGTCTTGTGGCACCGATCGAAAAGATGGCGGACAATATTGTGCTGTTGGAAGAAAATGATGTTTATGACGAGATGAAGCCGTTTGTTGCGACCATCAAGCAGCAGCATGTGGATATCTTAAAACATTCCCAGATGCGTCAGGAATTTACTGCAAATGTTTCCCATGAATTAAAGACACCGCTCACTGCGATTTCCGGTTATGCAGAACTCATTGCAAGTGGTATGACAAGCGGGGAAGACACCATTCATTTTGCATCTGAGGTCCATAAGAGTGCAGAGCGTCTGCAATATTTGATCAACGATATCATCAAGCTTTCCGAGTTAGACAACGACGACACAAAGATCGAGTTTGAGACGTTAGACCTTCATGAGATGGCGTTAAACTGTCAGGCAATGATGGAGATTCAGGCAGAAAAGAATGAAGTGACCGTGGAAGTGCAGGGAGAAGCCACCTCGGTTCGGGGAAATCGAAATCTCATAGATGAATTAATCTATAACCTTTGCAGTAACGCAGTGCGCTATAACAAAAAAGGCGGAAAAGTCACGATTATTACACGCACGGAGGACGGACATCCAATTCTGATCGTCAAAGACACTGGTATCGGTATTCCGAAGGAGGCACAGGAACGCGTCTTTGAGCGGTTTTACCGTGTTGATAAAAGCCGTTCGAAATCGACCGGAGGCACAGGTCTTGGACTTGCCATTGTCAAACACATTGTGGCACAGCATGAGGCACAGATCTCGCTGGAAAGTGAGGAAGGTGCCGGTACGGAGATTAAGGTTGTGTTTTTTAAATAAATTAGGAAAGATGAGCTTCTGATTTTATATCGGAGGCTTATTTTATATAAAAACGTGAAAAAATATGTGATTTAGCTGTGAAAAACGTGATAAAAACATATAAAAAGATCAAAAAAACGTGAAAATTAAAATTCAAAGAAAAAACTCTAGCTGTCTTTTCTATTTTTGTGTTATTATAGAAAGACAGTCATAACGACAGTACGAATGAAAATGAAAGGACAGAGTAAGTAGTAATATGTTTTCCGTATCAGACATTAAAGAGACAGTATATCCGGCGGCGTACCGGAGAGGGAAAGAGCTGTATGAGACGGCGGGGGTTTTTGATTTTTCCTATGAGTTGTATTTAGTGGATGAGCTGCCAGTGGCAGATGTCAGGGCAAAAGTTCGTGGAATCAATCAGGAGTATTATGAAGTGACAGCCACTATCGACGAGGAGTTCGGGGATGTGACGAACTGCAACTGCGGATGTGAGGCTTTTTATAATTATGAGGGAATGTGCAAGCATTGTGTTGCAATGCTTTTGAATTATGTAAACAAGAGAACTCCAATTGAGATTCTCAAATTAAAGAGAGGTCAGAGCATAGAGACGCCGGAGGAGGGGGAACGTCCGGTTGGAAAAATGGAGACAGCAGCACCGTTGAAGAATCTGCTGAGCCAGTATTCCATGCGTGCAACATCAAAATATATGCTGCCGGAGACCATTTACGGCAAGGTCGAGTTAGAACCTTACTTTGAGATGGATTACGGCTATGCAAGACTGGAATTTAAGATCGGAATGGAGACAAAGTATGTGTTAAAAAACATTTCTGCGTTTTTACATTCCGTTCATGTTAACGAAAAAGTGCATTATGGCAAAAAACTGGATTTTTATCATCATATGGAGGCATTTTCGGAGGATGCAAAGCGCCTGATCCGTTTTATGCAGCAGCAGGATGATGATAAAAAGCGCCAGAGCAAGTTCCATGCATACTATGCCTACACCGGCGGCTATGAGCGTACAATGGAGTTAGACGGTGTCGGAATCGATCGTTTCCTGGAAGCTGTGAAGGGAACACCTTTTCATGCGACGATCGGTTACGATATGAATGAAAGCTATATTTACAATGGAACAAAGCGCAAGCCAAAGCTCACGTTAAAGGGCGGAAGCACAGGTGCGTTTTTATATATGGAAGATCTGCCGATGATCGAGGGCGAGAAGTATTACTACTTTTATGAGGACGGCGAGATTTTCCTGGGCGAGCCTTCCTTAAAAGGAAAAGTATCGGATTTCTTCCAGTTTTTACACCGTCAGGTAGGGGGAGACTGCTACATTGCGGCGGAGGAGCTTGCGATGTTCTGTAGGGATCTTCTTCCGATGGTGCGTGAGAGCTTTGATGTGATCTCAGAGGGATTTGACGAGGCGCTTTACGTTCCGCCGAAGCCGGAATTTGAGCTGTACTTAGACCGTCAGGCAATGGATGTGGTTGGCGCGAAGCTGGTCGCAGTCTATGGGGATAATAAATACAACGTGCTTGCCAAAGTAGAGCCGGGCGAGGTGCGCGATCTGTCGGAGGAGCTGCGCATCAAGAGCCTTGTGGAACCGTATTTTAATGAATATGATCATACAAAGACATTTTTTGTCATTGCAAAAGATGAAGACCTGCTCTATCAGTTAGTGGCAGGCGGATTGCAGCGGTTGAGCCATTTTATGGCAATCTATACGTCGGACAAGTTCCGCAACATGAAAGTGGTCAATGCGCCGAGCGTATCGGTGGGTGTTTCCCTAAAGAGCGATCTTTTAGAATTAAAAATCCATTCCGATGAGATGTCCTCCGAGGAACTGGCGTATCTGCTTTCCAAATATGACAGAAAGAAAAAATATATCCGTTTGAAAAATGGTGACTTCTTAGACATCAAAGAGGACGGTATCAGTGCACTTGCAGAAGTTAGTGAGGACTTACAGCTTACCGAGGCAAGTTTGAAAAAAGGAACCGTTGTGATCCCGAAATATCGTGCCATGTATTTGGACGCAGCGTTAAAGAACAACCAGTTATTGTCGATCGAGAAAAATAAAGAGTTCAAGGGCATGGTTCGCAACATGAAGACCATTGAGGACAGCGATTACGAAGTGGTGGATTCTTTGAAAAATGTGATGAGAAACTATCAGAAAAATGGTTTCCTCTGGCTGAAAACTCTGCGTGAAAACGGTTTTGGAGGAATCCTTGCAGACGACATGGGACTTGGAAAAACACTTCAGGTCATCAGTCTTCTTCTCGCAGAGAAACAGGACTATGATTCTGGGGAAAAAGAGCGCCGCCGCTCACTCATCGTATGTCCGGCTTCCTTAGTTTATAACTGGCAGAAAGAAATCGAGCGTTTTGCGCCGGAGTTAGAGACGGTGACGATTACAGGAAGCGCACCGGAGCGAAAAGACATCATCCGTCACACAAATGACGGACAAATTCTGATCACGTCCTACGATCTTCTGAAACGTGATGTAGAGTATTATAAAAATATTGTTTTTGCCGTGCAGGTCATTGACGAGGCACAGTACATTAAAAATGCCGGAACACAGGCGGCAAAAGGCGTCAAAAAAATCACGGCAGCGTTTAAGCTGGCATTGACTGGTACACCGATCGAGAACCGGCTGAGCGAACTGTGGAGTATTTTTGATTATCTGATGCCGGGATTTTTATATACTTACCAGAAGTTCCGGGAAGAGATCGAGACACCGATCGCAGTCAACAAAGATGAGAATAAAATGGAACGTTTACAGCGCATGATCCGTCCGTTTATCCTGCGCCGGTTAAAAGGAGACGTTTTAAAAGATCTTCCGGAAAAACTTGAAGAAAACATATATGCGAAAATGGAAGGCGAGCAGCTTGCCCTTTATGATGCGCATGTGCAGCAGATGAAAGAGATGTTAGACGGCAAGAGCGAGGCAGAGTTCAAGTCCAACAAGATCCAGATCCTTGCAGAGCTTACAAAACTGCGTCAGCTCTGCTGTGATCCGGCACTTTTATTCGAGGATTATAAGGGTGAATCTGCCAAAGTGCAGATGTGTATGGATCTGATCGAGAATGCGGTAAACGGTGGTCACAAAGTACTGTTATTCTCCCAGTTTACGACCATGTTAGACCGGCTGGCAGAACAGCTTACAAAGCTTGGCATCAATTACTACATGCTTACCGGCTCTGTCAATAAGGAAAAACGTATGCAGATGGTAGAGAGCTTCAACAAAGACGACGTGCCGGTGTTCTGCATTTCCTTAAAAGCAGGTGGAACCGGATTAAACTTAACGGCAGCGGATATTGTCATCCACTACGACCCATGGTGGAACGTTGCCGTGCAGAATCAGGCGACCGACCGCGCACATCGTATTGGACAGAAGAATGTTGTCACGGTTTATAAACTTGTATCGCAGGGAACGATCGAGGAGAAGATCATCGATATCCAGGAGAAAAAGAAGAAACTTGCCGAGCAGGTATTAGAGGGCGAAGGAATGGATTCTGTGGTATTTACCAAAGAGGAGATCATGGAGCTGTTGGGTTAGAAGGCAAACTGAGAGGGAAAACATATGCGAGTTGCAATTGTGGAGGATAACGAATCGAGTAAGAACCTGTTGTTATCATATTTAAAGCGCTATGAAACAGAAAACAAAACTCACATCCAGACCGAGACATTCTCAGACGTCATCTATTTTGCAGAAAAATAGATGACGGTAAATGAGATGTGCTCCCTGATCGATACCAATGGATTCTTTACCATGAAGAATGACAAGCTCGGTATTAAAGCATCCAACAACTCAGACGGACCACAGGGATTCAAGATGCTTACTAATGGTACGGACCAGCGTTAAATATTCACAGAACCGCATTTTCCGGAAGAAACTATGAGTATTTCTCAGAGGAACCACCCTTTCCGCTTTACTTGTTACAGAAGAGATTAAAGCGGCACAGGCAAAAGGTGTGATCTGCTACGCAAAACATTTTGCATTAAATGACCAGGAAGCACACAGATGGGATAACCTCTGTACCTACAGCAATGAGCAGGCAATCCGTGAAACTTATCTCCGCGTATTTGAAAGTGCAGTAAAAGATGGCGGAGCAACCGGTATTATGTCATCCTATAACTACATCGGACCTGTCTGGACAGGTGCATGTGAGGAACTTCTGACAGATGTTCTCCGTGGAGAATGGGGATTTGAAGGCTGCGTTGTTACCGATTACAATGGAAACCAGTCACCGATGGATGCTGATATCCAGATCCGTGCAGGAGGAGATTCTCAGCTTACTACTACAGAGTCTGATTATGCATACATCGACGACAGAACCAGCGCAACAGGTGTGACAGCAATCCGCAACTCCACGCATAATATGTTATATGCACTTGTAAATTCCAATGCATATGAGGATGATGCACTTGACAATTCCGCACGTGCTGTATGGGAGAAAGTATTGATCGGTGCTAATGTAGTGGCTGGCATTTTGATTGTAGGATTAGAAATAATGATCGTTATGAAAATCAGAAAAAAGAAAGAAACGATTACTGTTGAAGAAAAATAGTTAAAAATAGGCTTGGAAAATCCATAGTCGGAAAGGCTCCTTCGGGAGCCTTTCGTTATTGTGCGAATAAATCTGTAAAATTTATGAATTAATTTAGAAATGATAAAAACCATTGCTTTTTCTTTGATTTTGAATATACTAAATATAACAGAGTTGCCTGAAGTCTTTATGACATTGGGGATCAAGCTGAGACATGTGCTCAGCTTTTTTACGTTGTGTGTCCAGCGAAGCTGGACCACACTAGCCGGTGTAAGTCCGGTCA
>OGGF01000762.1_pt1 | contig 16418 bp, 10 predicted proteins | sample 1571211 | NCBI WGS metagenome assembly OGGF01 (sample SAMEA2582020, study PRJEB24529) | metagenome | biome: Human gut stool | place: China | collected 2011 | reverse complement strand
AGAGGACGTTTAGACGCAAGAAGGACGCTGAAGAGCTTAGTTGCGGATTTGAGGGTTACAATAAATTTGAGTAACTTTGCGCTACCATAAATCAAAATAACTATATTTAATGTATCGACTGATAACCACTATACTATTAGGCGTTGCCTTTACGGCAACCATAACGGCAGCTCCTGCCTCCCCACGCCACTGGCGACCAACCCTTGCCGACCTCGACCGCGTGATAGACAGCAGCAACGTGTACGACCGCCAGTACGAGCAACGCATTGCCAAGGCTAAGCAGAAGCTGAGCCGAGCAACCAACGATGCCGACCGACTGGACCTTACCCGGCAGCTCTTCTTTATGTACAAGCAGTTTGTGCTCGATTCGGCTTACGTCTATGCCGACCGCAAGCTGCAAGTGGCGCAACGCATCGGCAACAAGGAGGAGGTGCAGTTTACACAGCTCGACATTGCCGCCATATTGATTAAGAACGGCGACTATATTGCTGCCATTCGCCAGCTGCAATCGTTAGACCGGCCCTTGATGTCGACCGGCGTGCAGACCTACTACTACAGTTTGTACGGCGAGCTGTACGAGTCAAAGCGCCTGACAGCCCTTACCAAAGCCCAAAAAGATTACTACGAGCATCTGCGTGTGAGCTACCGCGACTCCCTGCGCAACCTTCAAACCACGAAATCGATATGGGACGACGCCGAGTTTCTTAGAACGCGCCACAAATACACCGATGCCTTGCACCTTCTTGTTAAGTCTTACGACAACCTTGACGTAAGCAACCGCGACATGGGATACATAGCCTACGCCATCGCCGATATATACGACAAGGTAGACGATACGGAGCGTGTGAAGCAGTATCTCATAATTTCGGCAATATCCGACATCAAGAACAGTGTGCGCGAATATATCTCCCTGCGCCGCCTCGCCATCATATTATATGAGGAGGGCGATGTTGACAGAGCCTACCGCTATATGCGTAAGTCGCTTGAGGATGCCACCGAGTGCAACGCCAAGCTACGCATATTCGAGGTGTCGGACGTGCTGCCCATTATCGACAAGGCTTACGACAGCATGAAGGCAGCCGAGCGTCGCCACCTTACAGTGGGGTTGGCGCTTGTGGTGGTGCTGCTTGTGCTGCTTGTGTGCATGGTGTTCTACACCGGCAAGCAGCTCAGGCGCATAGCCCAGGCACGCCGACAGCTGCTTAAGTCGAACGAGAGCCTTGCCGAGATGAACAGCAAGCTAAACTCGCTCAACACCCAGATAACCTCTACGAACGAGCAGCTTAACGACGCCAACAGCAGGCTTCGCGAGTCGAACGCCTCCCTTGGCGAGGCAAATAATATTAAGAACATATACATAATGGAGTTTATGTCGAAGTGCTCGTCGTACATCGACAAGCTCGAGGCATACCGCCGCTCGCTCAACAAGCTTGCCGCTGCAGGCATGGTGAGTGAGCTGTACCGCAAGCTAAAGTCGAAGACCATTATCGACGACGAGGTGGAAGAGTTCTTCGAAGACTTCGACCGCATCTTCCTCAAGATATTCCCGAGCTTTGTGTCAACGTTTAACGCGTTGCTTCGCCCCGAAGAGTCGATAAAGCCTAAGCACGAGAGCAGGCTCAGCACCGAGCTGCGCATCTATGCCTTGATGCGTCTTGGTATTGTGGAGAACGAGAATATAGCCTCCTTCCTGCGCTGCTCAAAGCAGACCGTATACTCGTACCGCTCGCGCATACGTCTGCGCTCGTTATGCCCCGACGACTTCGAAAATCAGGTGCTGCGCATAGAATGATGCTTGACTATTGTCAAGCATCTACCTGTACAGCATCTGTATTTTATGACACCATTGAAAAACATAACCCATTGAAAACCAGTGAAAACACCTTGTAAAACGTTTGTATTTTTGTGATACACTCTTCTTGCGTATACTTAAAAGTGATAACTTTGCAAAAACATTAAACAATATCAAATAATTAAAAACCACTTACATTATGAATATAAGGTATCCCTTATTATACTCCGTAATGTTAGCGCCTATGGCATCGGCTCCGCTCATGCCGGCAACGGCTGCACCAGCCTTCATGCTCCAGCAACAGCAAAAGGGTATAAAGGTCAGTGGTACTGTTGTCGATGACGAGAACAGTCCGCTTATAGGCGTGAGCGTCACCGTCAAGGGTTCCAAAGACGCGGCGATAACCGATATCGACGGCCACTTCTACATCAGTGTGCCGTCCAAGAACTCGGTGCTGGTGTTCAATTACCTCGGCTTCAAGCAGCAGGAGGTGCGTGTAGGCAGCGACATCAACTTTAATATACAGCTTAAGGAGGATGCCGTGGCTACCGACGAGGTTGTGGTTGTGGGCTACGGCAACCAGAAGAAGCTGTCGGTTATAGGCTCTATACAGACCCTTGACCCCGGCAAGTTGCAGGTCGGCTCAAGCCGCTCGCTAAGCAACAACCTTGCCGGACAGCTTGCCGGCGTCATAGCCTACCAGCCGTCAGGCGAGCCGGGCTACGACAACTCGCAGTTCTGGATTAGAGGTATATCGTCGTTCAACACCGGCAACAACAACCCTCTTGTGCTTGTGGACGGTGTGGAGCGCAGCCTTAACGACATCGACCCTGCCGAGATAGAATCGTTCTCGGTGCTGAAGGATGCCTCGGCAAGTGCCATGTATGGTGTGCGTGGCGCCAACGGCGTTATCATCATCAACACCAAGCGAGGCACGGTGGCTAAGCCGTCGGTAGACTTCCGCTTCGAGCAGTCGATAACCAAGCCCACAAAGTTGCCCGAATTTATAGGCGCAGCCGAGTATATGAGTCTGCTCAACAACCTCTGTTCGGACCCCTCGAAGCGCCTCTTCACCAAGGACCAGATACTGAAGACCTACTATGGCTACGACAAGGACCTCTATCCCGATGTCAACTGGATAGACGCCATAACCAACGACTATGCCTCGTCGCTGCGTGGCAATATGACGGTGTCGGGCGGTTCTAATATATTAAGGTATTCGCTTACGGCTTCGGTATACCACGAGAACGGCATCATGTCTGTGGACGAGTCGCTGCCATACGACACAGGCTCAAAGCTCACACGCTTCAACATGCGTGCCAACGTAGACCTCGACCTAACCAAGACCACCCTCCTGCGCTTCAATGTGGGCGGCTATCTGCAAAACCTGCGCAAGGCAAAAAGCTCTACAGACGACGTCTTCTTCCATGCCTTCGAGACCCCTCCCTTTGTACATCCTGCCATCTACAGCGACGGCACGATACCTATAGCATCTGCCAACCGCTACAACCCGTGGGCAGAGAGCACACAGAACGGCTACTACCGCGGCACACGCAGCAAGCTCGAGTCGCTCTTCCAGCTTGAGCAGAACCTCAAGATGATAACGCCGGGACTTAAGTTCAAGGCAACCTTTGCCTTCGACACCTACAACGAGAACTTCGTGACACGTGGCAAGGCACCTACCTACTACAGCGTGGCAAAGTCGCGCGACGACGAGGGCAACCTTATACACAGCGTTCTGTCGTACGGTAGCGAGTTTCTGGACCACAGCTCCAACGCCAACTACGGCAACAACAGTACCTACCTCGAATTCTCACTTGGCTACAACCGCACCTTCGGCAAGCACGCCATCGACGCTCTTGCCCTATACAACCAGCGCAGCTACGACGATGGAGGCATACAGCCAAAGCGCTCGCAAGGCATAGCCGGACGCCTTAGCTACACCTTCGACCGCAGATATGTGGGCGAGTTCAACTTCGGCTACAACGGTTCGGAAAACTTTGCCAAGGGCCACCGCTTCGGTTTCTTCCCGTCATTGGCATTGGGATGGATAATGTCGGAGGAGAAGTTTATGAGCCGCTGCTCGTCATGGCTTACGCTGCTCAAGCTCAAAGGCTCTATGGGTCTTGTGGGCAACGACAACATCGGCGGCCGCCGCTTTGCCTACGTCACCACCATCAACACCGGTGCCTCGGGCTACAACTGGGGCTACTCGGGCGACTACTACCGCCAGGGCATATCAGAGGGCGAGGTAGGCGTAAGCAACCTTACATGGGAGAAGTCGCTCAAGAGCAATGTGGGCATAGAGCTTGGTCTGTGGAACGAGCTTAACGTGCAGGTAGACTACTTCTTCGAGCACCGCACCGACATCTTTATGCAGCGCAAGACCATACCTACACAGACCGGATTCTTGAACAATCCGTGGGCCAACTTCGGCATTGTGGACAATCAGGGTATAGACGCCTCGATGACGTGGAACCACCGTTTCTCGTCAAAGCTCAACGTGGCTCTGCGTGCCAACTTTACCTATGCCAAGAACACGATAAAGGAGTACGACGAACCCGAATCGGTTAAGGGCACCTACCGCTCCATAACCGGACGCTCGGTAGGCACCCTCTGGGGCTACCAGGCAGAACGCCTATACACCGACGACGACTTTGAGGGAGGCAAGCTGAAGGCAGGCATACCTACACCCAACCTCGGAACGACGGTAAGACCGGGCGACATAAAGTACCGCGACATGAACGACGACGGCGTGATAGACGCCTCCGACCAAGGCTACATCGGCGGAACATCAACACCGCGCATTGTCTACGGCTTCGGCGCCAACGTGCAGTACCGCAACTTTGACCTAAGCTTCTTCTTCCAAGGCACGGGCGATGTGCACCGCGTTATAGGCGGAACACAATACTTTATACCGGGCAGCGGACAGGGAGTGTTGGGCAATGTGTATACCAACTACACCGACTGCTGGACCGAGGACAATCAGTCGCAGGATGTGTTTTGGCCCCGATTGTCGGAGAGCACCAATCCCAACAACAACGTGGCGTCCACATGGTGGAAGAAGGATATGTCCTTCCTGCGCCTGAAGTCGATAGAGATAGGCTACTCGCTGCCCAAGAGCGTGTCGCGTGCGATACATGCCAAAGACGTGCGCTTCTTTGCAAGCGGCAACAATCTGTTCTACTTCTCCAAGTTTAAGCTTTGGGACCCCGAGCTCGACACAGCCGACGGCCTTAAGTATCCGTCGATGCGCTCGGTGATGTTGGGCTTTGAGGTGAAGTTCTAAATATCCCTACGGCATCTTTAAACGAATAGAAAACAAAACCAACAAGACAACAATATGAAAAAGACATTGTATATACTGACAATGATATGCGGGATGCTCGCCACCACATCGTGCAGCGACTATCTCGACAAGGAGTCGGACACGGAGCTTGACCTCAACCTCGTATTCGAGGACAAGACGCGCACCGAGGGCTGGCTCGCCAATGTCTACTCGTCAATACCCGATCCCTATATGGGTCATCTGCAGTATGAGGGATGGGAGATACTGGGCGACGACATGACACCATCCGAACGCTACCGACAGTTCGACGGATGGACCGTGATACCATATATCCTTGGCGAGTGGACCACGACAAGCGACTGGGGAGGCAACTTCTGGGCTGACTTTCCGCAGCGCATACGCGAGGCGAACATCTTTATGAAGAACGTGCACACACTTGCCGACCAAGGCATAACCTCTACTGAGGTGGAATATATGAAGACAGAGTGCCGCTTTATGAAGGCCTACTACTATGCCTTGCTTGCCAATACATACGGAGGTGTGCCTTTTGCACCCGACGATGTGACGCCGACCGACTACACCCTTGCCGACCTTATGGTGGGACAGACACCCTACGACAAGGTTATCGACTGGTGCGACAAGGAGCTTCTTGCATGCTCCAAGATTCTGCCTGCCAAGTATACGGAGGCACGCAAGTATGGACGCGCCACGAGCATAATGTGTCTTGCCGTAAGGGCACGTATGCTGCTGTACGCCGCAAGCCCGCTGGTAAACGGCAATCCCGACTATGCCAACTACAAGAACTCGGACGGCGAGAACATCTTTCCTGCTACATACGACCCCGCCAAATGGAAGTATGCAGCCGAGGCATGCCGCGACCTAATAAAGGCAGCTGAGGCAGCAGGCCACAAGTTGTACACAGTAAAGAACCCGAATGGCGACATCGACCCCTTTATGTCGTACCAGGACATGATGTTCAAGCGCTACGACGAGGGCAACACCGAGATACTGTTTGCACGTCCGGGTGGCTGCAACTACTCTTATTACGAGGGCTTGACTACCCCGTTGCGCAGCAGCGGCAATGGCGGATTGGGCGTTACCCAATCGCTTGTGGATGCCTTCTTTACCGAGAACGGACTGCCCATTACCGACCCAAACTCGGGTTATACCGAGGAGGGACTGTCGACCGAGGACGAGCAGCGAGACAACACCACCTGGGCATCCGACTGCAACGGCGGCAGCATAACACGCAGCGGCACATATAATATGTATTGTCACCGCGAACCGCGATTCTATGTGTCTGTAGCTTTCAACAATGGCTACTTCCCACAGGAAGACCGTGCGTACAACATGTTCCTTGGATCGGGCACCGAAACCGACAACAACGGCACACACGACGCACCGCAGAACGGCTACTTTGCCAAGAAGAAGGTGTACTATAAGGACAATGTAAAGCAGGGCAGCTACCAGTATAGACCCGGTATACTCTACCGTCTGGGCGAGGCTTACCTCAACTATGCCGAGGCTCTTAACGAGTGCGACCCCGGCAATCCGGACATCCTTACCTACCTCAACCGCATACGCGAGCGTGCCGGTGTGCGCCAGTATAAGAACGGAAGCGACGAGGGAGGCAAGTACATCAGCGTGAACCTTGCCAATCAGGACGAGATGCGCAAGCTTATACACGCCGAGCGACGTGTGGAGCTAAACTGCGAGGGTCTGCGCTACGACGACCTGCGACGCTGGAAGGAAGCCGAGACGGTGCTCAACGGCAAGTTCTACGGCATGAATGCCTATGGCAAGACAGCCGACACCTTCTACAAGCGCACAGCCTATCAGACACGTGTGTATAAAAAGGCATTCTATTGGTTCCCCGTTCATCAGAACGAGATAGACAAGAACCCGAAGCTTGTGCAGGCTCCTTACTGGAAGTAAGCAATGGCATAACTGTTGACAAAGCATTGGCTAACAATATAAACAGAACCTATTATGAAAAATTTAATATTAAGCATACTGTCTGTTGCTGCCTGCCTCTTGGCGTCGTGCAGCTCGGACGACCTGCGCCCGGCAATACCGAGCGTCGACGACCAGATGTGCATAAAGCCGTCGGCTGCCGACATAACGCTCGACCAGAACCTTGGATCGGAGACTGCCCTGACCTTTGAGTGGGGCAAGGCACACGACCGTGGCGAGGGCACCAAGATAAACTACTACTTCAAGATGGACCTCGAAGGCAGCAAATTTGAGAACTCCATCGACAAGATTAGCATTAAGGAGGGACAGACAAGCGTGGGCTTTACGCACAAGCAGCTTAACTCGTACCTTAAGAAGTGGGGCATAACACCAGGCACGCCGGCTGTGGTAGAGGCAGAGATAATAGCCGAGGTGCAGGGCGGCGACCACTACATGAAGCCCGAGATATCAACCACAACGGTTGTGGTGACGGGTTACGAGATACAGCCACGTCCGCTGTACCTGTACTCTGCGGCTGGCGGAGAGGGCTTGCAGATGGACGAGCTTATATCGGAGACCAAATACCGCTATATTGGAGTGCTTGAGCAAGGCACGTACAACATAGCCAAATCGGCTACAGACACACCGGTTATGACGATAAGCGTAGACCACACCACCTACTACGACCTCAATGTGGATGTACCGACAGCCACCTATATCATCATGGAGCCATCGCCTACCATAACCCAGCTGTATGTAGTGGGCAGCGCCTGCGAGATAGGTTGGGACATAGCAAAGGCTTTGGAGATGAAGCGCGATGCCGTAAACAAGTTCAAGTTTACATACACCGGCAACCTTACGGCAGGCGAAATAAAGTTCCCGCTGTTGCGTGCAACGGCTTGGGATTGCGACTTCGTCATGGCTGCCACTGCCGACCAGTCGATACGCGACTCAAAGGCTGTGCTTCGCAACCAGCCCGACAACAAGTGGCGACTAACCTCGGCAGATGCAGGTAGATACACCATAACTATCGACACCTATCTTATGACGGTGAAGTTTGAAAAGCTACACTAATTAAATGAACCTCTAAAGTATGAAAAAGTTATTTCTTTCTATAGCTACAGCGCTTGTGTCGCTCTTCTCGATGGGATGCAGCGACAATGGCACAGGCTGGACACCCGACATGATTCCAGACGACCCCATTACGCCGGAGACACCCACAGGCAAGACAAAGAAGGCCCCGCTCTACTGGTCGGTGTACGAGTATGGCAGAAGTGCCGAGAGTGCTGGAACCAACTGCAACATGCCGCTTGAAACGTGGCAGAAGAATATCGACTGGGTGGCAGACAACCTCTTGCCATACGGTTACGATATGATATGCACCGACGGATTTATGACTATGTCGGGCAGCGACAACGCCGGACATGCCTATATGACCAGTTATGCCAACATACCGCTAACCCAGCTTGTGGAGATGTGCAAGGCAAAGGGCTTGCGTCTGGGCATATACGACAACCCATTGTGGGTACACGGATCGCTCGACGCGCCGATAGAAGGCACCAAGTACAAGGTGCGCAGCCTTCTGTACGACCCTTCGAAGGACAACGTGAAGAACCCCAACGCCACCGGCGACATCTTTACATGGATTGTGCCGAGCCACAACGGAGCCAAGGAGTATATCGACGGATTCTTCAAGTATTATAAAGGTTTAGGTGTCGACTTTATACGTATGGACTTTATGTGCCTCTTTGAGGACGGCATACGAGGTGGCGACGGCGGCGGACGTGGTTATGGCTCAGCCGAATACAAGCTTGCCCTGCAGTACATCAAGGAGGCTGCCACAAAGTATGGGGTATTTACATCCATTGTGATGCCTAACATGAAGAACCACGGCGAGAACGAGACGCAGTACTGCGACATGACCCGTATCGTGGACGACACGTGCGAGGGAGGCTGGGACCACTGCTCCAACCGCTGGCGTGGCAATATCACCATCGACCAGTGGCCCGCTGCCAACAACCAGTTTGAGGGCTTTATCTATTGGTCGGACATCACTGGCAGGGGTAAGATTATAGCCGACGGCGACTTTACGCTTATCCACTCGTTCGACACCGACGACGAGTGTCGCACCTCAATATCGCTGCAGTTGGTGGCTGGCGGACCTATAGCCGTAGCCGACCAGTACAACACCGTTGGCGACCGCGTCAAGTTCTATCAGAACGAGGAGATGCTTGCGCTTAATGCCGATGGCTTTGTAGGCAAGCCACTGACAACCGACTATAACAACGAAAACTCGCAGATATGGTGGGGAACGATGTCTAACGGCGATGTTATTGTTGCTCTGTTCAACCGCGAGGACCGCACCATATCACGTGGTGTAGAGCTGTCGCAGCTCGGCATCAGCGGCACAATGAAGTGTCGCGACCTCTGGACACACACCGATGAGGGCGAGGTGTCGAAGGTCAGCGCGTCGCTTCCGGCACACGGATGCAAAGTGGTAAGGCTCAGCAAGCAGTAGAGTGGAGATACACTAAACATAAAATAGAACAAATAAACAATACACTACAAGGATATGAACCATAACCTTAAAACCTTAGCATTAGGCACCGTGCTCTGCACCACGCTCCTAAGCATAGCATCATGCGGCGACGAACTGCCCGACCCGATAGTGCTGCCACGCACATTGGTGGACATACACACCGACTGGAGCGGCATAGATGCACAGCAACGGCCACAACAGTACGTGCTCTCTGTCAACGGCGACAACTACACCGTAGCGTCGGACACATATCAGATGGAGCTTAAGTCGAACCGCGACTATACGTTCTTGGCATACGTTCCGGTGTTGGGGGTTGACGTAAACGACGGCATAGCCACGGTAAAGGCTGCCTCGCACAGCACAGGCAATGCCGAAGCAATAAGCGGAACACCCTCCACCTTCTACTGTGCAGCGCAGACTGTAACATCGCTTGCGGGCGACAAGACAAGCCTTACGCTGCCAATGCAGCAGACAACACGACAGCTCAATGTGTCGCTTAAGGCCAACGTTACGTCTACCGACGGCAGCGCAGTGGTGCAGGGAGGCTACGCCATCCTTTCCAAAGCAATGGCTACATACAATATGTACACATCCATTGCGTCTACGGCGGTTGATGCTGTGTCCGACTTCAGTGTCAATGCCACGACAGGAACAATAACGGCACCCTTCAATGTATTTGCACTCGACCTCAGTAAGGATGTTACCGTGCAGTTTGTGATGTTCCTATCGGACGGCACACAGCAGCGTCTTGAGACGTCGATAGGCAACTTTGTAGCCAACTTCAACGACGGATCTCACTCTACCATCGACATTGGAGGCAAGGTAAGTGTGGACGGATCGAACGCATCTGTTAACAACTGGACCATTGTGGACATGGGCGTTATAACCCCTAACGCACGCCAATAAGCCACAAAACGCACACCAACAAGTCTCTTATAAAGATACATCAAAACAATAGCAGAACAATAATAACTAAAAATACAGATTATGAACAAGTCATCATTTATGCTTTTTGCAATGGCAGGCGCTATGACCCTTGCCTCTTGCAGTAACGAAGAAGTAAACGGCAACGATACCAAGAACGCCCAGTTGCAGGTTGTTGCCAACATCGCATTGCCGCAGACACGTGCCTTTGACGACCAGTGGAACGCCGGCGACCAAATAGGTATATACACCCTTAAGGCTGGTACAACCGACATTGATGCCGCCGATAACCTTGCCTACCGCAACACTCTGACAGAAGGCAGTGCGGCAAATGCCAACTTTGCACCTGCCGGAAAGGCTGCCAACCTGCCCGACGACGGCAGCAAGGTGGACGTTGTGGCTTACTATCCGTACAGCGCAACAGCTGCAGCTGGCGTAGTGGAGCTTGATGTGCAGAAGCAGGACAACCAGGCTGCCATCGACCTTCTTGGTGCAAAGGCAGAGGGTGTGAGCGCTGATGCGCCACAGGCTGTGCTCAACTTCAAGCATAAGCTTACAAAGATATATATGAAAGCCACTGCCGAGGACGGCTCTTCGCTGTCCGACCTCAAGGCTTATATCAAGGGTATGTACACCAAGGTGTCGTACAGCGCCTTTGCCGACGAGCTTAGCATGGTGTCTGGCGACACCAAGAAAGATGTGGAAATGCGCTCGGCAGACGGTTCGGGCTTCCGCTATGTTGAGGCTATCGTGCTGCCTAACATCGATGGCAACGATGCCGCAACACGCAACATCGAGTTCGAGCACAACGGTATGGTGTACAAGGCAGCCATCTCTGCCGATGTTAAGTTTGAGTCGGGCAAGAAGTATGTATACAACGTTACGTTCACAGCTACCGGCGTTAAGATAGAGGGAGCTGGCATAACCAACTGGGAAGAGGTGACAGGCGACGACGTTGTGGTTGTGCCTGGAGGCGAGGCTCAGTATCATTACAACAACATCTACGCCTTTGGCGATGCCACACCTAACGGTTGGACCATCGGCGAGTCGGTTAAGTTTGACAAGGTGGACGACAACACCTACACCGCAACATTCGCCATTAATGCTGGCGAGATGAAGTTCCCACTCAACAACGACTGGGGCTGCGACTGGATTATGCCTACCGAGAACGGTGTAGGTCTGTCTCACTCGGCATGCATGCTCGTTAAGAACGGCGACTCTCGCGACTACAAGTGGAAGGTTTCGGCAGACGAGGCAGGCACTTACACCATTGTGCTTGACGTCAAGAACATGACAATGACTGCCACAAAATCAGAGTAAATAAAAAAAACAGACATAATGAGAAGGTTTCTTTTGTTGATAGTTTCGTTGCTGGCTGTAGCCACCGGCTTTGCTTTCGACTGCCAATCACCTGGCGGCAAGGTAAAGCTGCATGTGGAATTAACTTCTTCGGGGCAGCCGCAATACAGCTTGACGTACAAGGGTAAGACGGTTATAAAGCCGTCTACCCTTGGCTACGAACTTATTGCTGCCGACAACCTGATGGACGGATTCAGTGTACAGACAACACAAACGAGCACGTTTGACGAGACATGGCAGCCCGTGTGGGGCGAGACCAAGGACATACGCAACAACTATAACGAGCTGTTTGTTGCCTTTAAGCAAGACCGCACAGGCCGCTTGATGAACCTGCGCTTCCGTGTCTACGATTATGGTATGGGTCTGCGCTACGAGTTTCCGCAGCAAACCAATGCCTACTTCCTTGTTAAGGAAGAACATACACAGTTTGCGCTGACCGGCGACCACAAGGCTTGGTGGTTGCCCGGCGACTATGACACGCAGGAGTACAGCACCGTGACATCGCGTCTCTCGGAGATACGCAAGCTCTTCCGATCGTCTATCTCGGGCAATGCGTCGCAGACACAGTTCTCCGAAACTGGTGTGCAGACATCGCTGCAGATGAAGACCGACGACGGTCTTTACATCAACCTGCATGAGGCAGCGTGTGTAGACTATCCCACAATGCACCTCAATCTGGACGATAAGAATATGGTGTTCGAGTCGTGGCTCACCCCCGACAGCCAGGGTTTCAAGGGATATATGCAGACACCGCGCACCTCGCCGTGGCGCACGGTGCTTGTAAGCGACGATGCCCGAGACATGCTCTCGTGCAAGCTTACGCTCAACCTCAACGAGCCTTGCAAGATAGAAGACACTTCGTGGATACACCCCGTGAAGTATTGCGGTGTGTGGTGGGAGATGATTTGCGACAAGAAGTCGTGGTCGTACACCGACGAGCTGCCCTCTGTGGTGCTCGGCGAGACCGACTATACCAAGGTTAAGCCTAACGGCAGACATGGTGCCACCAACGAGCGTGTGCGCCAGTACATCGACTTTGCCGCCAAGAACGGACTCGACGAGGTGCTGGTTGAGGGTTGGAACGAAGGTTGGGAAGACTGGTTCGGACACTCAAAGTTTCATGTGTTCGACTTCCAGACACCTTATCCCGACTTCGACATCAAGGCTCTCAACGACTATGCCCACTCTAAGGGTGTGAAGCTGATGATGCACCACGAGACGTCGGGTTCGGTTATGAACTACGAGCGCTACCTCGAGCCAGCCTATAAGCTTATGAACCGCTATGGCTACGACGCCGTAAAGAGCGGCTATGTGGGCAACATCATTCCGCGTGGCGAGCACCACTACTCGCAGATAATGAACAACCACTACCTCTACTGCGTAACCGAGGCTGCCAAACATCATATTATGGTGAACGCGCATGAGGCTACACGCCCCACCGGTTTGTGCCGCACATGGCCCAACTTGGTAGGCAACGAGTCGGCAAGAGGTACCGAGTACGAGAACTTCGCGGGCAATAATCCCGACCATACGGTTATCCTGCCGTTCACACGTTTGCAGGGCGGACCAATGGATTACACCCCGGGCATACTTGAGACGCAGATCGGAACATGGAAGGAAGGGTCCAAATCGTATGTGCACACAACGCTTTGCGGACAGCTTGCGCTGTATCTTGTGATGTACTCGCCGTTGCAAATGGCTGCCGATTTGCCCGAGAACTATGCCAAGTACGATGACGCCTTCCAGTTTATACGCGACGTGGCGGTAGATTGGGACGACTCACGATACATCGAGGCAGAGCCTGGCGACTATATCACAGTGGCTCGACGTGCCAAGGGAACCGACAACTGGTTTGTTGGAGGCAAGTGTGATGAGAACGGACACCGTGCCGTTGTAAAGCTCGACTTCCTCGATCCGGGTCGCCGTTACGAGTGCACTATATACAAGGATGCGCCCGATGCCGACTACGAGAAGAACCCTAAGGCATACGTCATAACCCGTCAGACCGTTAAGCGTGGACAGACCATAAAGGTGGATGAGGCACGTGGCGGCGGCTTTGCCGTTTCGCTTAAGGCTCTATAATGATTTTCACTGCAAGCGTTTAGTGTAAACGCTTGCAGTGAAAAACATGTTATTGGTATTACTAAATAGACCCAAATAATAAATTGTAGATAACTAAAAAATAAATCTTTAAAAGCATCTTATTATGAAGAGAGTTTACTTTACTTTGACATTGATGTCCCTGTTTGGTGGACTTAATGCCTTTGCACAGACCTACACAACCAAAAATGGTGTAAAATATGGCTTGATGAAGGATAATAAAACTTGTATCGTTATCGGTGATGACGGTGCAACGGGCGATATTACATTCCTGAAAGAAGTAGAGTTTGATGACGGCAAGCACATCGTAACAGGTGTATGTGGATCCGAGGATTATCCTGCTGAGGCAACTGATCAGAAGAAAGGTTTCAGTGGAAATGACAAGATAACAAGCATCACTTTTGAAGATGGCTCGCAAATAACATGGATAGGCGACCATGCCTTTAAATCTTGCTCAAGTCTAAAGACCATCAATAAAGTACCGGATGTTTTGAACGAAATAAAGCCCTGGTGTTTTGAGGGTACTGCCTTAGAGAGTGTTGATTTGTCGAATACAAATGTAACCATTATGAAGGATGGTGTGTTCTATAACAATACTTCTCTGACTTCTATACAGCTGCCTAATAAACTTGAGAACTTTTGGGATAATGCCTTTTATGGTTGCACATCTCTTAATAATATAGAAATGCCTTCAACTGTTGTGGGGATATACAACCATGTGTTCGACGGTTGCACCTCTCTAACTAACGTAAAGTTTAATGATAGTTATACAACTTTGGGGACTCATGTGTTTAAGAACTGTCCTTTAGATGCAGTTACATTCCCTAATACATTGAAAAGTATTGGTGAGTATGCGTTTGAGAGTACCAACTTGAAGACAGTTGACTTGTCGAATACACAGATAACAAGTCTCCCTAATGGCAGTTTCTATGATTGTGAACAGCTTAGTGATGTCAAGTTGCCAAAAGAATTGACTTATATAGGTGAGAAGGCTTTTTACAAATCAACCATTGCTTCTATAACGTTTCCGCCTTCTTTGGAGAAGATTGGCGCTTGGGCATTCCAGAATACGCAGCTCACAAATGTTGTAATACCAACACAATGTAGTTCGATTGAGCAAGGAGCGTTTATTGACAATGCCAACTTGACAACTGTCGTAATAAATGGACTTGAGTGCTATTTGGCATATCAAGCATTTTGCAACTGTTCTAAGTTGACAGATGTTTATATCACTTCTAAGGAAGCACCTGTGGCAGGATGTTATGGTTTCCCATTCGATAATAATCCAAAAGTGCATGTAATGAAGGATTTTGTAAATATCTTCTCAGAACTAAAGACATCAGAAAATTATAACCCTTGTAACACCACGAACTTTGACTCCAAGTTCTCCCTTACTCTCGGCAGGGAGTGGACAACATTCACCAGTGCATACAATCTCGACTTCTCAAGCGTTGAGGGCTTGACAGCTTATACCGCTAAGTACAATAAGGCAAATGATGCGGTTGCTCTTACACCGGTTAAGAAAGTGAAGGCACATACGGGTCTTATCCTTAAGGGTGAAGCAGGCCAAACCTACACATTGCCTATTCTTGCTTCGAATGAAGCCGGACTTGAGGCAGTAACAGACAACCAGCTTGTTGATTGTGTTGATGCTGTTTGGTCTTCAAGCCGCGATAAGGACTACTTCTTGTCTAATGGCGAATTCGTGAAGTCGACTAACAATGGTTGGGCACTTCCAGGCAAGAGCTACTTGTATATTAGTAGTGGACGTCCCAATAAAAGCGAGAGTCCATTGCGCGTCTACGTCGACAACACCGCTACCGCAATCAACGGCATCACCACCAACCCAGTTGTAAAGGATGAGGCTTACTACAACCTCCAGGGTGTTAAGGTGCAGCGTCCACAGCACGGCGTGTTCATTCACAACGGCAAGAAGGTTGTGCTTAAGTAATGCGGATTGATAAGGTACTTCGTGAAAGGTATACATATATACAATATATAATTTAAAATAAAAGAAAATATGAAGAAGACATATCAAACACCGGTTATCACTGCTATCGACATTGCTGTTGAGAGCCAGATACTCGCTGAAAGCTCCCTTGGCTTCGGCGATGGCTCGATAGATGATCCGAGTCGGGCAGATGCTCCAGGAATGAGATACATCATGGACGAGGAGGAGGAAGAAGACGAAGACGACGCTTCGTACTGGAAGTAACGTTCGTTAATCTTTAGTTCCCACGGAACTCAGATAACGAGGATGTGCATTCTATGTTTACAGTCCTTAAAACAGCCTCTTTCGTGTATAATATTATAATGTGTGCGTCCACAATGCGGTGTTTTAATTGCAAACAACTGTTAAAACGAATGTGAATTTTCAACTTTTCTCTTCAAAAGTTTTGGTGGTTTGCAAAAAAGCTATACCTTTGCATCCGCTTTCGAACAGCAACGGTGTCTCAAGCAAA
>OGGF01000741.1_pt1 | contig 16847 bp, 10 predicted proteins | sample 1571211 | NCBI WGS metagenome assembly OGGF01 (sample SAMEA2582020, study PRJEB24529) | metagenome | biome: Human gut stool | place: China | collected 2011 | reverse complement strand
AATCGCCGAAGGTCATAGCCATTTTGGTAGCGAGAATGGAGTTGCAGCCATGCGCTATATTTGCGAACGGACCGCCATGCACAAAAGCGGCTGTTCCTTCGGTGGTCTGTACCAGGTTGGGATGAATGGCATCTTTCAGCAGTACGGTGACGGCGCCCGCCACACCTAAATCTTTCACTGTAAACGGCTTGCCCTCATAGTCAAAACCGAGTATGATATTCTCGATGCGTCTGCGGAGGTCTTCCGTATCTTTTGCCAGACAGAGAATTGCCATAATCTCCGATGCAGGCGTAATGTCGAAACCGGACTCCAGGGTAACCCCGTTGGTACGTGGTCCAAGTCCGGTAACAATGCTGCGCAGGGAGCGGTCGTTCACATCGAGCACACGCCGCCAGATAATTTCTTTCAGGCCGAATCCGTCCGCCTGATGCTGGTAGATATAGTTATCCAGCAAAGCGGAAATCATATTGTGAGCAGAGGTGATGGCATGGAAATCTCCTGTGAAATGTAAATTTATCTTCTCCATAGGAAGTACCTGCGCGTAGCCGCCGCCTGCCGCTCCGCCCTTCATGCCGAAGCACGGGCCCAGCGAGGGTTCGCGCAAGGCAACGATGGCTTTCTTGCCTATCTTGTTCAGTCCCAATGCCAGGCCGATAGAGACCGTGGTTTTGCCAATGCCTGCCTTTGTGGCCGTAATGGCGGTTACCAGAATCAGGTTGCTCTGCTTTACCTTCTCCTCGTCAATCAGGTGTTCGGGAATCTTGGCAATGTAGCGGCCGTAGTTCTCTACTTCTTCACGGGGAATGCCGACACTTTCGGCAACCTGCTTTATTTTCTTCAGTTCAATGCTGCGTGCTATTTCGATATCCGATTTCATATAAGACACTTTTCTTGATAAAACAAACTTTCTTTTTTGGAAGTTGCAAAGATAATGCAAATATCCGAAAGTCGTGCCATATCGTCTCCAGTCTTGACGAAGTCGGTGCAAACCGTATTACAGCAGTATGATGCGTCGCTGCATAATATCCTTCAATTGCGCCTTCAACTGGCGGGCATTAATGGGTTTGGGCATATAGCCGTCGAAGCCGCTTTCCATTACCTTCTGTTCGTCCGAAGCGTAAGCAAAAGCCGTAATTGCGATAATAGGAACTTTTGTGGAATACTTGCGTATCTCTTTCGTCGCTTCATACCCGTCCATCACAGGCATATTAATATCCATCAGTATAATCTGCGGATTGTATTTCCGGAACATATCCACCGCCTCCTGGCCGTCCCAAGCATGCAATAACTGATACTCCCCGTTCAAGATGGATGCGAACAGTTTGTAATTACTGTCATTATCCTCGGCTATGAGAATGGTTAATTTGTCTTTCTCTACAGCTATCGGCTGTATGTCCGCCTCCTTTGCCCTTCCATCGTCCGCCATTGCCGGTTTATAAGGAAGGGTAAACCAGAATGTAGAGCCTTTTCCTTCTTCCGAAACCACTCCGATATTACCTTTCATATGCTCCACCAGGGTCTGGCAGATGGAAAGTCCCAGCCCGGTTCCCTGCTTGAAGTTATTCAATTTGACAAAGCGTCCGAAAATTCCCTGCAGCTTATCTTCCGGAATCCCGCAACCGGTGTCACTTACATAGAAATAGATTTCCCGCCCGCGCAACTCATATCCAAAACGGATGCTTCCCTCGGAAGTGAACTTTATGGCATTCGTTATCAAATTGATGAGTATTTGCGACAACCTGTTTTTTTCTGTATAGATAAAGCAGGACTCTTTCGCAGGATGGAAGCTGAACTGTACCTTATTTTTATCTATTCGGGGCGACAATGAATCGGTAAGTTCGTTCATTGTCCTGTTCAGGTCGATATTGGAATAGTGAAACTCCAAAGTACCGGCTTCAATCTTCGACAAATCCAGAATATCACTGATCAATTGCAGCAATAAAGCATTGTTGTTCTCAATAATGCTTACGTACTCCTGCCTGTCCTGCTCTTCATCGGCAGATGCCAATATGCCGGAAAAACCGACAATGGCATTGAGAGGCGTACGTATTTCATGGCTCATGTTGGCAAGGAAAGCCGATTTCAGACGGTTGGACTCTTCAGCCCGGTCTCTGGCTGTTGTCAGTTCCATTTCCATTTTCTTACGTTGGGTAATAACCAGCGACGAACCTACCAGAGTAAGCGGTTTCCCGTTTTCATCACGGGTCTCTATCGCAGCCTGCGCCTCCACCCACTCCATCCTGGGAACATGATTCTCTACGCTGATGACGCGATATTCCTCCTTTACCTTATCCGTACGCCCTTCCAGCAAGTCCTGGTAGGCTTGTTTCACACGCTCACGGTCTTCCTTGAATATTTTTGAGAAATACTCCGAGTCGGGTACGGCCAATTGCGATTCGTCCACCTTCCTACCCGTCACACCCAGCTCTATGGGCCTGTTTATGTCGCAAAGTATGGTTCTGTTCAGCAAATCCCATTTCCAGGGCACAATATTGGCAACATCCAACGCCATGGCAAGCTTCTTGTTGGTGGCACTCAGCTTCTGCTGCGCTTTGTGCAGTTCGGTGCTGTCCAGACAGAAAATATCGACCGTATTGCTTTGGTGAGTGCCTTTCAGCACTATATTGAAGAATGTGTCTATCCGCTTGAAGTAATACGGGAATGTGATGGCCTTATTCTCGTCCAATGACATCTTGATAAAATGCAGAAACTCCGGAGTGGATTCGGGAAATACCTCGCTTGCTTTCCTGCCGATTACGCTTTCCTCCAGCGAGAACATCTTTTCAAAGAGCGAATTGGTTTTCCGATATACCAAGTCCACAGGCATATCGTTTTCATCGAGAATCAATTCTTCCTGCATATAGAGTACGGGCATGTTGTTTATCAGGTTCTTATAAGAAATCATCACCTCCAATTCGTTCTGCTGCAACTTCTTCAGTTTCTCCAAGTGACTGAAACGGTATTGAAAAAACAAGGCAAGCAAGATGAAACATACAATGGCTCCTACAATGAAATAACCATATAACTCCCAGAATGTAGGCGGTTTGTTAAAAAACACGGTGCCGGCAGGACATAAGTCCAATGAAAGGCCTTTACGGAGCAAAACGCTGTAATTCAGCACAGGGGCCCCGTCGGCAGGCAGATAGAACGGGATGTCGGACGCCTTGCTGCCGGACAGTACCAATGACAGGTAGTTTACAACATTCCGGTTGTACTGGTCTTGATCGAAGACATAACCGCCCAGCATGCCCCCTGCGGTATCCTTAACCGTAACCATGCCTATTGTGAACAAAGGAACGGGAGCCGTTGCAATCAGTTGGTGAAAATTAGTCACCAAAGAGGTGTTGCCGGCAAACGAGCGTTTGTAAATCCAGGACGAGAAAAGAATTCCCGTGGTCTGAGGGTCGATTGTATAAAGCGTATCCAACAGTTCATTGGCAGAAAGCTGCTGCGGAGACAGGAACCGGTAGTTCACTTCCGGATAATTCTTCTTCAATTCCTGGCGGATAAGCCAATCGTTGGTTTGATTGCTTTGCCGTCCGTCTCCAATAAAGATGAAGTTTTTAATCTTCGGAGTCATCCGGCAAACCAGATTTATATTTTCCTTAATATAAAAGTCGGAATACAAAAAGGTCAGATTATAGGGCTTGGCCAAATCGGCAAGGGGAATCCTTTCCGCCACGTCAATAGGATACTTCCTGACATACGCTTCGGTAGGCCCTATGTAATCGGCTTCGGCACACAATACAATCGGAACGTCGCCCCACATCCTTTTAAAATCATCACGCAATACCATAGCGGGACTTCCCAACAGCAACAGCACGCTCGGCGGATTCTTTTCGTACTTACCGGAAAGCATCTTCCGGAACTGCTCCAGGATAGAGTCGTTGTCCACCAGCAACATGTCCATATGCTCGGTATAGAGAGTCATATAGGGAATGTCCTGTACATAACCCGTAACTGCGGATATTATCCTGGAACTCCAGGGAGCTGCTTCCGTATACGAGTTAATAATCAGTATATTACTGTAAGAGTCTGAGAGGCTCTTCTGTGCCATAGCTTGATTTGTAAAAAAGAGAAAAAAGAAAAAACAGCAAAACAGTTCTATCGCACGGGTACGGAATGTACCTTTTTTACCTTGTTTATGCATTAAAACAACTATTATGGTAAATTATAAATGTATATCGCGATAAAAGTAGTAATAAAAAACGGTAATTGCAAAAGGCCATGGCATATTAATCCTCTCAGACTCAAAGATTTTCCTTTATTTTTACTTGAACCGAGACGTATCCACTCCTTCCCGCTTCTTTTCCTTATAACCGCCGAACTTGTATGTGAACGATACGCCCAACTCGCGGAAACAAGAGTAATGGTTGGTTACATTCTGCGTCTGGAAGCGGATGCGCGGAGAGATTTGCCCGGTTTCGAATATATCGTTGCAATACAGATTCAGGACGGCCTTTCCCTTGGCAAAGCCATAGCGCAAGGCGGCATTTACATTGCCGGAAACAGGCAGGTCGTAAATTCCCTGAATCGCTTTGCTGTGCACAAATCCGGTGACGGTCAGCTTCAGGTCGGGCTTGGTGGAAAGGGTAAAGGTGTTGTTCATTTGGGCGATGCCGTAACACTGTTTGCGGTCGAAGGGGATATCCCAAAAGTCACTGTCTTTCTCGCGATGCCAGATGCCGATAAAGGTCAGGCGGGAATTCAACCAGTTCTTTACCTTAAAAGGCACTGATGCCTGTATGCCAAACTGTTGACGGTAGTCAAAGTTCAGGTATTTATAGATTTCAACCAGCCGTTGCGAGGACTGGTAAAGCGTCTGTACCGAGTAGTCCTTGGTGTGGCTGAACCAGGTGCTGAAGATGTACTTGCTCTTTAAGATATAGTTCATTTGAAACTCATAGCTTTGCGCAGGTTTCAGCAGAGGGTTGCCGTGAATCTCGGAATATCCGCCGCCGATATAAGAAACGGCATCCTGCACGGCCCAATAGTCGGGATAGTGCTTATCGCTGCTCAGCGCAAGTTGCAGGATATGTCCGGGGGCAGGCATATAGTTCAGGTTGACGGTGGGATACCAATCCCACTGGTTCCAAACGGGCGTTTTATAACGCTCCACAGCCAGCGAGGCATCCAGCGAGAGCTTATCGCCGAAACTCTTGCTGAAACCTGCATAGATGTTCAGCGTTTCTTCCCGTTTGCGGGATTTCATATTAGTGAAGTTACCGGTGGAATTATCACCGGCTGCCAATGAAGTTGTATTTTCATCTCCCAACTGTTCGCCGGTCTCCGGGTCGTAGTAATATTGGTAACTGTTGTCGATGCCGGTGGTATAGACAATACCGTAATTCAGTCCCCAACCCTTGCCCAGGCTGTGTTCCTGCGCCAGAAACATTTTCCAGCGGTTAATGCGCTGGCAGTCCTGTGTAAAGAAGTCAAGCTCGTCGTTTTCCAGCAGGCGGCTGTTCAGCAACTGGTCGGACGGAGAACGGTAGTAAGTGAACTCCACACCGGCTTTCATGCCGAAAGGCGTGGAATAGTCCAGCCGGCCGTTGTGAAGCCAGTCGGTACTGTTGCTCAACGTGGCGGACTGCTGCGAACCGTTGATATTCATCCGGTTGTGAGACGTTGTATAGTTACCGTTGTAGACAAAGCTCAACTGATGGTCTTTAGCGATAGTATAATCGGCTCCCACCCGGAAACTATGCGTATGCGAACGGCCGCGGCGTACCTCATCGGTTGCCATCGGGTACACCGAGCCATCCGCCAAAGCGTGCATAGCATCTTTGTCCGTCGTAGTGTAAGTACGGCCGTGTTTGTGCGAGTAAAGAAAATCCGTTGAGAATTTATTTCCGTTATATAAAAGGCTGGCGCGCTCCTCAAAACCTTCGTAATGCTTCTGATTGTATTTGCCGTAGAGTTCGCCCTGCCAGGAAGAGGGACCGTCCGCGGTTTGCTTCAGTTGCACGTTGATAAGTGCGCCGCGCACCTGGTAGCGGGCGGGTGCGTTGTACATCACTTCGGCTTTTTCTATCCGGCTTGCGGGGATACTCCGCAACAGTGTGTAAAGCTGTTCGACGCTGAGGGTGGTCACTTTTCCGTTCAGAATGACGGTGACACCCTGCCCTGCCAGTTGCAAGCCGCCATTCATCTCGGTTACGCCGGGAAGTTCCTTTACGGCATCGTAGGCATTGTCCACGGGCAGGTCGCGGATAAGCTGCGGCAAGTCATACACCAGTTTGCCTTGCGAGGCTTTGACTACTGGGCGTTCGCCGGTAATCATCACTTCGGGCAGGCTTTGGTAGATACTGTCCAGGCGGGCATCCGAGGTGATGATGCTGTCGGCGCTGAAGGTACGTTCTCCGCCGGTGATTTCCTGGGCGGAGATGCCGGCACTAAAAAGGCTGATTACTGATAACAGATAAAATCGTTTCATACGTATTCGATGCTTTAATTTATTGTATTTGATGTTTTAATTCGTTTTCACACCGCAAAGTACGGCATTACCCGCCCGACTTTGTGTTATCGCCTGCTTACCAAGTGTTATCTACTGTTACCGGAAGTGTTATTTAGTCTTATCGCACGATACACCGCACACCATAACTCCTTATCTTTGCCTGCACAAATATCAAGGAACCACCATGAAACTGCCTTTGAAATACATTGCCATACTCGTTATCCTGTCTTTGGCGGGTATCTTCTCCTACCAGGCCTACTGGCTCGGCGGGCTGTACCGCACCATGCGCAACGACCTGGAACGCAACATCATAGAAGCCATGCGCATGAGCGACTATAACGAAATGATGATCCGTGTAGACAATCTGCGTACGGACAGTATCGACCACGGGGAAGTCAGCGTATCCGCCGGCTTCGAGAAGGACGACAAGGCAAGCCACACCTATGTGCACAGCACCACTACCGTAGACCGCAACGGCCAGAAAGAAGAAACCTCCGCCCAGCAGGTCATTCATCAGAAGAGCGATACCCTTTCGATGGGTATCTCGGACAATTCCTCCGTACAGGCTATTGTCACCCGTGATGACATTGCCGCCCCGGACTCCGACGACGTACTTTTCATAGAACGGAACAAAGACCGGAACAAGGCTCAATGGCTGCATGCCGATTCAGCCCAAAAGAAGCTGGAAGCCGCCGTAAAAGACACCGGTAATCCGCCCCAGGCCGCACTAAGGGCAAACAGCGGGCTGGATGTGATTCTGCGCGACCAGAACAGCATGCTGGAACTCGCCACATATCTCCAGCGCGGCCTGCACTCCGGCCTGGATGTCATCTCCGACCCCGATGCCCTTGTATACGACAGTCTGCTCACCTTTCAGCTCAAAGACTGGGGCATCACGCTGCCCCACCGCCTGGAGCATATCTATACGAACGACAAGGCCTCTCCCCATACGTTTACAGACACGCTTGCCGTGGCGGGTACTCCCGGATATGTTCCAAGCCCCGAAGCCAAGCTATACGAGTACGCTTTCGACATCAACACCCATCAGAGCTACCGCCTTTGGATGGAACCCGTTACCCCGTTGGTGCTGAAACAGATGTCGGGCATTCTGGCTACCTCGTTCGTTATCCTCATTATCCTCGGCTTCGCATTCTGGATACTTATCCGCACCATCTTGCAGCAAAAGACGCTGGAGGAGATGAAAAGCGACTTTACCAACAACATCACTCACGAACTGAAAACCCCTATCGCCGTGGCCTATGCCGCCAACGATGCCCTGCTGAACTTTAACCAGGCGGACGAAAAGGCCAAGCGCGACAAGTATCTGCGCATCTGCCAGGAGCAGTTGCAACGGCTCAGCGGACTTGTCGAGCAGATACTCTCCATGAGCATGGAACGCCGCAAGACCTTCCGCCTGCATCCGGAACCGCTGTCCATGGAAAGCATTCTCGAACCGCTTATCGAGCAGCATAAACTGAAGGCGGAGAAGCCCGTGCATATCTCTACGGACATCGAGCCTGCCGGACTTACCCTCACGGCAGACCGTACGCACTTCAGCAACATCATCAGCAACCTGATTGACAATGCCATAAAATACTCGCCCGAAGCAGCGGAAGTAAACATCCGTTGCCGGCAAACCGCCTCTGCCGGACAAGGAGAGTTTGTTGAAATCGCCATCAGCGACCGTGGAACAGGTATCGCTCCCGAAAAGCAGAGCCACATATTCGATAAGTTCTACCGCGTTCCCACCGGCAATCTGCACAACGTGAAGGGCTACGGCCTCGGTCTGTTCTATGTCAAGACCATGACCGAAAAGCACGGCGGAAGCGTAACGGTAAAGAGCGAACCGGGCAAAGGAAGCACGTTCACTCTGAGGTTTCCGAACGGATAAAAGGAGTACCCGCCCGTTTCCCCCGCAAGAAACTCCGGTTTCCCTTAAGGGGAACGCGCGTTTCCTTTAAAGGGAACTGTCGTTTCCCCTAATGGGAACGGAAGTTTCTCCCGGCGGAAACGGAAGTTTACTTAGGAGAAACAGGAATATATCCCCGGAGTAAATACAGATATTACATAATAAACAAGAATAACAAGAAAGACAAGGATGTCATGGATAAAATAAAAGTATTGCTGGTTGAGGATGAAGAGACCCTCGCCATGATTATAAAGGACACGCTGGAAGGGCAAAGTTTCATTATCCACACCGCTGCCGACGGCGAGGAGGGGTTGCGCCTGTTCTTCGACCTGCGCCCCGATGTACTGGTGGCAGACGTCATGATGCCCCGTATGGACGGCTTCGAAATGGTACGCCGCATCCGCCAGACCGACAAGCACACGCCGGTGCTTTTCCTCACTGCACGCTCTGCCATCAATGACGTTGTAGAGGGCTTTGAACTCGGCGCCAACGATTATCTGAAAAAGCCTTTCGGCATGCAGGAACTGATTATCCGTATCAAGGCGCTGGCGGGCAAGGCTTTCAACTTTACGGAACCTGTTCCCAAAGAAGTCACCGACTTTGAAATAGGCAATTACCGGTTTAACCCCGTCACGCAACGGCTGTCGTATACAGGGACCGGTGCTGCTCCGCACGCCGATACGGAAATGGAACTCTCACACCGCGAATCGGAAATACTGAAGCGCCTCTGTGAGAACCGCAATCAGGTGGTCAATACCCAGAATGTACTGCTCGACCTTTGGGGAGACGACAGCTTCTTCAACTCCCGCAGCCTGCACGTATTCATAACGAAGCTGCGCCACAAGCTGGCGCAAGACGACCGCATCCGCATCGTAAACGTGCGGGGGATAGGCTATAAACTGATAATTAACTGACGCCGGCCTGATAGCTGCAATGCTTTTACGGACACTCGCCTGCCAAATCCGTAAATAGGATACAAGCTTCTGTAATCAGGGTATCTTCCCTTGTCTGTGGACGGGGCTTTCAGTATCCATTAAGGCATGGTTTGTTAGGAGAGTGTGGCGAAATACACTTGACGATTTCTTTTAGGCACGGATTACACGGATTTCACGGATTTTCTTTATTCTTTTTTTATTAAAATCCGTGTAATCCGTGCCTAAAAAGAAACAAATAGCCAGTGAATTTTAGCTTTGGCACGAAGGCGCATCGTGTATTACAACACACCTTCAAGGCTTATTGAAAATGTGATACCTTCTTACAAGAAAAGAAAAGCATAACAACGGCACAAACCGCAGAATTTGGTTTAGTATAAAGAATGAGAAATAATATAAAGAAGTTTCAGAAAATTGACGGAAAGGATTATCTTTGTCTGAGAAGAAAACAATAACCGTGCCCAATCATGAAACAAGTTTGTTTTTTTATCATCGCCCTGCTGGCAAGCGCCGTTTCACTGCACGCCCAAACCGAAGCGAAGGGCGACAGCATACGCTCCCATAGCCTGCCCGACGGTACGCCGCCCGAAGGGACATTCCTACCCGAAACGAAGAATTATGACGGCTTTCTCCTGGACATGAGCCTCATGAGAATGGAAGCTCCCCGCCTGCCCCGGTTTACGTTGGAAATACCGGATGCAAGCAAAGACTACAGCCGGATATTCCGTCTCAACCCGGACGTGACCTACTCGCAGGGGCTTTCAAATGTGTTCTCGCTCACCAACGCCACCGTTTACAGCATGAATCCGTTTGGGCTGACGGGCTTCTGGTCATCGCCGGAGAACCTGCAAATGGGCAGCTTCAAACTGAAGAACGGAATGCGTATCAATACATACGGCGAGTACGACAAGGACGGCTGGAAAGTTCCCAACCGTTCGGCATTGCCGTGGGAGAAGAACAACTTCAAGGGAGCATTTGAAATGAAATCCGCCAACGGTGCATTCGGCATACGCATCGAAGTACAGCAGGGCAACCGGACGCCGTTCTAACCGTAAACATCACAGACTGATATAATCAGATACAGCGGTTCGACCCTAACTAAAGCATAAGCTCCGGCTCTGCCAATCCTTTCTCCTTGCAGTACGCATATACTATTTCCAGAATGGTGTCTCCGTACTTCTCTACCCCTTTCTTCCCGAAATAAGGGATGCGGACAAGCATGTCCTTATCGGCAGGCAACAGGTTGCTGATGCCCAAGATGGCCTTTTGCTGGATGACCGTGTAGACCGGCAGCCCCAAACGGGCTGCTTCCGTATTTCTCCATGCCGCCAGGCGGTCGTATAGTTCGGGATGCAGTACGTCCGAAGGCACTTGAACGGAAGATGCCGCTGTTTCTTTCCTCTTGCGGTCCTGCATGTTCTTCTCCACCGTATCCGGCATGCCTCTCCGCTTCAGGTCCTCTTTGCCGGAGACAGCATGCTCGCCGATAGACAGTATGGCTTTCCGCTTCAAATACCCGGCTGTGCGGAATCCGTGTTCCGCTATGTATGCCAGCAGCCCGTCTTTCAACAGGAAAAGAGTATTCAGTTCCTCTTTGGCTGCATTCAGTTGCTTCTTCAGCACCTTATTATCCGTGGCAAGAGCGCGTGGCCCTATCAATACGGGATACAAAAGTGCCATTTCATCTTTAAAGTAACCGGCTCCCGCAACAATCCGCTCCTGCAGGGTTTCGTCCGCAGCATAATCCTGTGCGACGTCAATCAGGCGGTTGTACTGTATGCCGAACCTCTGCGCCACTTTTACCACCTTTTCGCGAAAACGCTCCACCGCCTCTTTGTAGGCGGCAAGCTGCTTGGGATAGAGTTTATAAAGATGTTCATCGACCAGCCGTACATAGCGCTGCAACGCTTGTGCCAGCGGCAGGAAATCAAACAGTTCCGACAGCAGCCCGTGGAAATAGGCACATTGCAGTGAATGGAAGCGGTTTTCGTCCGGCTCGTTCCGGCGGGCTTCTTCCGTAAACCGGTCTACGGCACGGTCGCTGATAACAGCCTTTGCCGAAAGCGGTGCGCTGAGCACCAGGCCTTCCAGCGTCTTGCAACGGCTCAGTGCCACATACGTCTGCCCATGTGCAAAGGATGCGCTGGCGTCGATAATGGCGCGCTCAAACGTAAGCCCCTGACTCTTGTGGATTGTAATGGCCCATGCCAGTTTCAGGGGAAACTGCCGGAAAGTGCCTTCAATATCTTCTACAATCTCCCTACTGTCTTCGTCCAAGACGTATTTTGCATTCGTCCACTCCTCTTCCTGCAACAGAAAAGTATCCCTGCTGTCTTTGGCACGTACCTCGATACTGCCGGCAGAAACGGAGGTTACCTCACCAATCATACCGTTGTAGTAGCGGTGCTCGCCGGAGGAGTCGTTCTTCACGAACATCACCTGAGCGCCTTCTTTCAGTTCGAGAACTTCGTCCGTGGGGTATGAATATTCGGGAAACTTCCCCTCGACAGTAGCGCGAAACGCATAGGTACGTCCCGGAAGCTGTTCCAGCTCGTAGCTGTTGATACGCTGCGCCTGATAGTTATGGGTGACCAGACGGATATATCCTTCCTCTTTCCGAGGCTGGAAGCCGGGGAGATAGCGGCGGTTCAGCGTTTCCAGCACCTGCGGGTCGCAATGGTTCTCACGGATGCGGTTCAGCAGTTCCAGGAAGTCTCCGTCATTCTGCCGGTATACGGTCTTAAGCTCGATGGTGCAATATTCCGTCTGCTTCAGCGCGCGGCTGGAGAAGAAATAGGGAGTGTCGTAGTACTTGCTGAGCATCTGCCATTCCTCGTCTTTCACCACGGGAGCCAACTGCTGCAGGTCGCCAATCATCAGCAACTGCACACCGCCAAACGGTTTGTAGGGGTCGCGGTAGCGGCGGAGCATTTCATCTACCGCATCCAGCAGGTCGGCGCGTACCATACTGATTTCATCAATCACCAGCAGATCCATGCTGCGTATGATATTGATTTTCTCCTTACCGAAACGGAAGCGGTAGCTTGCCTTTCCATTCGTACTGAACGAGCTTTCGGGCACATAAGGCGCGAACGGAATCTGAAAGAACGAATGGATGGTAACACCCCCGGCATTGATGGCCGCTATGCCGGTGGGCGCAACGACTACCATACGTTTGGGACTTTCCTGCTTAAGCTTGCGCAAAAAAGTAGTTTTACCGGTTCCGGCTTTGCCTGTCAGAAAAAGATGAGTGCCTGTGCTTTCGATGAATTGCCACGCAAGCGCTGATTCGGGGTTCTGCTCCATTGTTCTTTTCGGTTTATTTTAGAACGGTAAAGGTAGTACAAATAAACCAAGGAAAAGAAAAACCGGCCGAATGTTTTTTGCCGCACGGACGGCATCCTTTAAAAAAGAGAATGTGTGTCAAAACTAAAGTCCGCTCACTATTGGTTTCTTTTTTAGGCACGGATTACACGGAAAACACGGATTTCACAGAAAAAGAATAAAGAAAATCTGTGAAATCCGTGTTTTCCGTGTAATCCGTGCCTAAAAGAAACCGTCAAGTGTATTTTGACACATCTCCTTGTTTCCTGCCGGAAAAATTATTTCATACTTCCGCCAATGATGTCCAGCAGCTCATTCGTAATCGCCTGCTGGCGGCTCTTGTTGTATTGCTTCGTCAAATCCTGAATCAGCTCATTGGCATTGTCCGTGGCAGCCTGCATGGCAAGCATACGTGCTGCGTGCTCGGAAGTGTTCGAATCCAACAAGACCGTATAAATCTTCTGGCTCAACACTTTAGGAAGAAGCTCGGCCACCAGTTGGGAAGCAGAGGGTTCTACAATATAATCATTGTTGAAACTGCTTTTTCCGACAGTCCCGGTTGCTTCTTCGGCTACCTTGCCCAAGTCGATGGGCAGATAGTTGTCTCTCGTCAGCACTTGCGAGCCCATAGACTTGAAATGATGATAAATCAGCTCCACCTTGTCGATGCGCCCTTCAAGAAACTCTTTCATCAGGTGCCCGGCAAGCTCATAAGCCTGCACATACGAAGGCTTGTCGGCCATTTCCTGATAACTGCCTTGCGGCTCATATCCCAATTTCTTTACAGCTTCTTCCACTTTCTTGCCTACGGGATACACCAGGATATTCTCCTTGCCCAGCGACCGGTAGTCTTCCAATGTACGCTCCAGCATCTTTGCCACGTTGGAGTTGAAAGCGCCGCATAAAGATGAATTGGACGAGAATGCCACAATTGCCACCTTCCCTACCGGACGCTCCTCGGTATAGGGAGACTCTACCGTAACATCCGTACTCAGGAAGTTTGTCAGAATCTCGTTCAGCTTCCGTTGATAGGGCAGCATATTCTCAATCCGCCCCTGTGCCTTATGCAGCTTGGCGGACGCCACCATCTTCATCGCCGAAGTTATCTGACGCGTACTCTTGACGGAGCTTATTCTATTTTTTACCTCTTTCAGTGAAGCCATTTCATATAGTGATTAGGGGTTAGTGATTAGCGGTTAGGGGTTGCCTAACTGCCATCTACATAAATTGCTTGGCTGCCTTTGCCGCCGTCTCTTCTATCTTCTTGCAGACATTGTCATCGATGACACCCGACTTCAACACATCGAGCACCTCCATCTGATAATCTCTTTCAAGGAATTCGAGGAAACTGCGTTCAAACTCATTCACCTTGTCCAAAGGCACATCCTTCAGCAAACCGTGCGTGCCGCAATAAAGAATGGCAATCTGCTTCTCTACAGGCATCGGACTGTACTGGGGCTGTACCAGCAAACGGGTATTCTTCTGGCCCTTGTCGATGGTGAGCGCAGTAACCGGGTCCATATCGCCGCTGAACTTGGTGAATGCTTCCAGTTCGCGATACTGTGCCTGGTCTATCTTCAACGTACCCGCCACCTTCTTCATTGCCTTAATCTGGGCATTACCACCTACACGGCTCACGGAGATACCTACGTCGATAGCCGGACGGTTGCCCTGGTTGAAGAGGTTGGTGTCGAGGAATATCTGTCCGTCGGTAATGGAGATTACGTTTGTAGGGATGTAAGCCGACACGTCGCCCGCCTGCGTTTCGATAATGGGAAGCGCCGTCAATGAGCCGCCGCCCTTCACTCTGCCTTTCAGGCTTTCGGGCAGGTCGTTCATCTCGCGTGCCACTTCTTCCTGGTTGATAATCTTCGCCGCACGCTCCAGCAGACGGGAGTGCAGGTAGAAGATGTCGCCCGGATAGGCCTCACGTCCGGACGGACGGCGCAAAATCAAGGATACCTCACGATACGCTACGGCCTGCTTGGACAGGTCGTCATAAACAACCAGCGCATGACGGCCGGTATCGCGGAAATACTCGCCGATTGCAGCGCCGGCAAACGGGGCGTAATACTGCAACGCAGCCGGGTCGCCCGCCGTAGCTGCCACAACGATGGTGTAATCCATCGCACCGTTCTCGCGCAGTGTATTTACGATAGATGCTACCGTGGAACCTTTCTGGCCGATAGCTACGTAGATACAGTATACGGGGTCGCCTGCCTCGTAGTTGGCACGCTGGTTAATGATGGTATCGATGGCAATTGCGGTCTTACCCGTCTGACGGTCGCCGATAATCAGCTCACGCTGCCCGCGGCCGATAGGAATCATGGCATCGACAGCCTTCAGACCGGTCTGCAACGGCTGGTTTACCGGCTGACGGTAAATAACGCCCGGAGCTTTACGCTCCAACGGCATTTCGCAAAGCTCGCCGCCTATCAGCCCCTTGCCGTCCAACGGTTCGCCCAACGGGTCGATAACACGTCCCAACATACCCTCGCCTACCATAATGGAAGCAATACGTTTGGTACGTTTCACCACGAAGCCTTCCTTGATTTTATCCGTAGGGCCTAACAACACAGCACCTACGTTATCTTCTTCAAGGTTCATCACGATGGCTTTGATACCGTTGTCAAACTCCAGCAACTCGTTCGCTTCGGCATTACGCAACCCGTAGATACGCGCCACGCCATCGCTGACTTGCAGCACCGTACCGATTTCGTCCAGTTGCACGCGGGTGTCGATGCCTTCCAACTGTTTGCGCAGAATATCGGAGACTTCGCTTACTTTTATATTTTCAGACAACATTTTATTTAGCAATTAATGTTTAGTGATTAATGATCGGTATTCGGTTATATCACTAACCACTGTTATACAATTCTTCTGTTCTTATCAATGAACTGCTGTTTCACTCTCTTTAGCTGGGTAGCAATACTGGCATCCAGACGGAAATCGTTGATGTCGAATATGAATCCGCCTTCGATTGAAGGGTCAACATCGGTCTGTAACTCCATTTTGGCATGTAGCAAATGGGAAGCGCTATTTCGGATGCGTTCCCAAATCTCACGACTTACGGGTACGGCAGTCGTCAGTTTCGCTACACCGATATGTCTGCTCTTTCTGTATAAGTCCAGATAGCTCAAACAGATATATTGCAGAAATGCCTCACGCCTGTTTTTTAATATCAGCGTAACGAAACGGGACAATTCCTGCCCGGCAGGAGCATCCCCCACTGCTGCGGTACAGATAAGCGAGAATTTCTCCTGTACCGGCAGTACAGGGTTCTCCAATGCCGCACGCAAATCAGGATGCTTCTCGAAACTCCTGCTCAACGTGCGCATTTCCGTATACAGCCTGTCTTCCGTACCCGTGCTCTTGGCATACTCCATGAGAGCCTTTGCATACCGCATCGAAACAATTCCTATATCCATTTTTCCAAAGATTAATGATTAGCGATTGGCCGTCAGCATTTCATCCAGCATACGGTCAATCATTTCCATCTGGTCTTGCTCTTTGTCCAGATTATGACGGATTATCTTCTCCGCAATATCTACCGATAGTACAGCAACCTGACGGCGGATATCACGGATAGCTTCTTCCTTCTCTTGCTGAATCTGCTGTTTCACATCATCCAGCTCTTTCTGTGCAAGGGCTTCGGCATGTTTACGCGCCTCGACAATAATCTTGTCACGCTCGTGCATTGCTTCCCGCATGATGCGCCCCTGCTCCTTGTTTGCAGCAGCAATCAACGCATCACTCTCCTCTTTCAGTTTGGCGAGCTGGGCGTTTGCCTGACGTGCCACTTCCAGCGACTGGTCTATGTAGGCCCTACGCTCTTCCACCATTTTCGTAATGACGGGAAAGCCGTATTTGGCCAATATTACAAAAACCACGCCGAATGAAAGGAGCATCCAAAACAGCAGACCACTATCAGGTAATAACAATGACATAATTTAATTTTTTTATAAGAAGAATACCAACAGACACACAACAACCGCCAACAATGCAACACCTTCAATCAAGGCAGCGGCAATAATCATGTTCATACGAATATCTCCCGATGCTTCCGGCTGGCGTGCAATGGCTTCCATGGCAGAACTACCAATCTTGCCAATACCCATACCTGCACCGATAACAGCCAAACCAGCACCCAGGGCAGCGCCCAATTTACTAACTCCAACACCTGCCGCAGCAGCTTGCAATAATACAGATAGTAACATAACTTTCA
>OGGF01000709.1_pt1 | contig 17523 bp, 14 predicted proteins | sample 1571211 | NCBI WGS metagenome assembly OGGF01 (sample SAMEA2582020, study PRJEB24529) | metagenome | biome: Human gut stool | place: China | collected 2011 | reverse complement strand
AAGGGCTTATAGCCCGCATCTCGAGCCACCCCTTGTAGGGGTGGTCGCGACTACCGTTACCAGCGACACGTAGCGAGAGCGTGTTTTCGAAAATTTTGTTAATTTTGAACAATTAAAAGAAGAGTAGGATGAGTTTCGCAATTACCTATGCGATATTTTGATGAAAAGGAGATGGATTGTATGAGATATGTTTTGGAAAATGACACATTGCGCGTGGAAATCGATTCTTTTGGGGCAGAACTAAAATCCGTAAAGAGAAAATCCGACGATAAAGAGTACATGTGGTATGCGGACAAAAAATATTGGGGAAGAACATCCCCTGTGTTGTTTCCGTTTGTGGGGAACTGCAAAAATAAAGAGTACCGCTATAACGGAAAAACGTATGCAATAGGACAGCACGGTTTTGCAAGGGATATGGAACATATTATGGAATCCCAGACAGAGGATACCATCTGGTTTTCTTTGCATTCTGACGAAGAAACCATGAAAAAATATCCATTTGCATTTGTATTAAAAATTGGATACAAACTGGCAGGCAATGAATTAAAAGTCATGTGGAAAGTGGAAAATCCGGATACAAAGACCTTATATTTTTCCATCGGCGCACATCCGGCTTTCTTATGTCCGTTTCATGACGAAGAAAGTAAGCTTGGATATGGTCTGCAATTTGCAGGATTAAAAGAACTGCATCATCATGGCAACACAGAGGATACCGGACTTGCACTGATGAATGAGGATCTGGTGATTCCGCTGGAGGATGAGAAAGTATACTTTACACCGGGATTTTTTGACCGCTGTACTTATATGGTGGAAGGAAAACAGACTGGGGAAGTTTCACTGGTCACACCGGATGGAAAGCCTTATGTGACTATGGATTTTGATGCACCTTTATTTGCAATCTGGTCACCGGAAGGAAAAGACGCACCGTTTGTCTGCATTGAGCCATGGTATGGCAGATGCGACGCAGAGGATTTTGACGGAACACTCGAAGAACGCGCCTATGAAAATGCGTTAGAGCCACAGCAGGTATTTGAGGCTTCTTACAGCATCCATTACCTGTAAAAACTGCGTGCCAAAACGACATCCGCATAAAGCACAGATGAAAAATTGCGCGAATAAGCCGCCGGATTATTTCATATATATAGACAGAAATAAAAGTCTGGCGGTGGCGGATTGAGAGCAGGATTGAAATTAAAGGCGAGGGATGCAAAAGAAAACCCGGCAAAAGTGCTGGCAGTGGTTCTTTTTATCATGTTTATCATAAGTGGGTTATTACTGTTGCTTCTGGCGTTGCTTTTGTACCGGCTGGAACTTTCAGAGGCGGTTGTCAAAGTGGCAGTGATCATTATTTATATTGTAACAGGTATGTCAGGCGGCATTCTCATGGGGAAAAAGATAAAGGATAAGAAGTTCTTGTGGGGATTTCTGGCGGGGACTGTTTATTTTGGAATCCTGTTTGTTTTTTCACTTGCTGTCAAGGGAGGAACAGGGATTGAGCCTGTAAAAATGGTCACAACATGGGTGCTCTGCGCCTGTGCCGGAACTGCCGGAGGCATGATCAGTTAAAAAAAGACTTTTCTTATGAAAAACTATGTGTTATACTATAAAACAGCGAAAAAGATTTTTAAAGGAGAGATAATCATGAAACACGTTAAAACATTAAATACTAGAAAATTACAGAACACAATGAAAAAAGGTGGATGCGGCGAATGTCAGACATCCTGCCAGTCTGCCTGCAAGACATCCTGCACAGTAGGAAATCAGACTTGCGAGAACAAATAAGTTTTACAAAAAAGTAAATAATAACATTCACAAACGACCGTTCGCGCAGCGTGCGGTCATTTGTACGTTATATAGATATTGGTAAAGATAATAGAAAGTGAGGAAATATTATAGTGGTTCATCAGTATAAGAACAACGGCTATGATATTGTTCTGGATGTAAACAGCGGTGCAATCCACGTGGTTGACGATGTAACATATGATGTCATAGAAATGTATGCTGCACGCGAGAAGGTAGAAGATACTTCTGCAGAGGAGATTGTAAACGCTTTATCCGGTAAATATGGAAAAGAGGAAGTAGAAGAAGCAATTGATGAAGTTCAGACATTGATCAAAAATGAGGAGCTTTTCACAAAGGATATTTACGAAAACTATATGATGGATTTTAAGAAACGTCCTACAGTTGTAAAGGCACTTTGCTTACATATCGCACATGACTGTAACCTTGCCTGTCGTTACTGCTTCGCAGAGGAAGGTGAGTATCATGGAAGAAGGGCACTGATGTCCTTCGAAACAGGTAAGAAGGCACTCGATTTTCTGATCGCCAATTCCGGCAACAGAAGAAACTTGGAGGTAGACTTCTTTGGCGGAGAACCTCTTATGAACTGGCAGGTTGTAAAAGACCTCGTAGCTTACGGCAGAGAGCAGGAGAAGATCCATGACAAGAATTTCCGTTTCACACTTACGACAAACGGTGTTCTTTTAAATGACGAGATCATGGAATTTGCAAATAAAGAAATGGGCAATGTGGTATTAAGTATCGACGGAAGAAAAGAAGTCCACGACCGCATGAGGCCATTCCGCAAGGGAGCAGGAAGTTATGATCTGATCGTTCCGAAGTTCCAGAAGTTTGCAGAGAGCCGTAATCAGGACAAGTATTATGTGAGAGGTACTTTCACACACAACAATCTTGATTTTTCCAATGATGTGCTGCATCTTGCAGACCTTGGATTTAAACAGATCTCAGTAGAACCTGTAGTTGCACAGCCGACAGATGACTATGCAATCCGTGAGGAAGATCTTCCACAGCTTTACGAAGAATACGACAAGCTCGCTGCTGAGATGGTAAGAAGACATAAAAATGGAAACGATTTTAATTTCTTCCATTTTATGATAGATCTGGAAGGTGGACCATGCGTGGCAAAACGTCTTTCCGGCTGCGGTTCAGGAACAGAGTATCTGGCAGTAACACCTTGGGGTGACCTTTACCCATGTCACCAGTTCGTAGGAAATGAAGATTTCTTACTCGGTAACGTGGACGAGGGTATCAAGCGTCAGGATATCTGCGATGAATTCAAATGCTGCAACGTTTATGCGAAGGAAAAATGCCGCAACTGCTTTGCAAAATTCTATTGCAGTGGTGGATGCGCAGCAAATTCCTACAATTTCCATGGGGATATCCACAATGCATATGATATCGGATGTGCGCTCCAGAAAAAGCGTATCGAATGCGCAATCATGATTAAGGCTGCCGAGGCAGACGAAGAATAAAGGAAGGGTAAAACAATGAAAAAGAGTAAAGCAGCAGTCATATTGGCAGTGATCATTGCAGCATTTGCAGGACTTGCCTATTATGCATCAATTATTCTTTCATCCACTGGAATCGGCGAAGATATGTCAATTCCACTGGGCTTGGATCTCTCCGGTGGTGTTTCTATTACTTATCAGGTAGTGGACGAGAATCCAAGTGCTGAAGATATGAGTGATACCATTTATAAGCTTCAGAAACGTGTAGACAGTTATAGTACAGAGGCTTCCGTATATCAGGTTGGTGATGACAGAATCACAGTTGAGATCCCTGGTGTGCAGGCTGCAACCCAGATTTTAGAAGAACTTGGAAATCCGGGTTCTCTGGAATTCCAGATGCCGGACGGAACAGTATTCATGACTGGTGATATGGTGGCAGATGCACAGGCTGCAACCCAGACAGATACTTATGGCAACAAAGAATATGTAGTTTCTTTAAAACTGACAGATGAAGGCGCCAGGATTTTTGGAGAAGTGACATCTGAGAACATTGGCAAAAATCTCCCAATCGTATATGACGGTGAGACAATCAGTTACCCACGTGTTCAGACAGCTATCACTGGTGGTGAGGCACAGATCACAGGTATGGCAAATTATGAGGAAGCTGAGACACTTGCAACACAGATCCGTATCGGTTCTCTTTCCTTACAGCTTACCGAGTTAGAGTCCTCTGTTGTAGGAGCCCAGTTAGGAAGCCAGGCAATTTCTTCCAGCTTAAAAGCAGGTGCGATCGGACTTGCTGTCGTTATGGTATTTATGATTGTAATGTACGCAGTACCTGGTGTGGCAGCATCTTTAGCACTTGCAATCTATACAACATTAGTGATCGCAACCTTATATCTGTTCGAGATCACACTGACACTTCCTGGTATTGCAGGTATTATCCTTGGTATCGGTATGGCGGTGGATGCGAACGTTATCGTATTTGCACGTATCCGTGAGGAGATCGCAACCGGAAAATCGGTTCAGACATCCATGAAGATCGGTTTCCAGAAAGCAATGTCAGCGATCTTAGACGGTAACATTACAACTTTGATCGCAGCAGTTGTGCTTATGGCATTAGGTTCCGGTACTGTAAAAGGATTTGCATATACTTTAATGATCGGTATCATCCTTTCCCTTTTCACAGCGATGGTTGTTACCAGATATATTCTTTATTCCCTGTATGCATTAGGACTTAAGAGTGAAAAACTTTACGGTCGTGCAAAAGAGAGAAAGAGCATCAATTTTATTGGAAAAAGAGCAGTATTCTTTACGGTTTCCGGTGTTATTATCGCAGCCGGACTGATCAGCATGGGAGTACATTCAGCGACAGAAGGCAAGGCATTGAACTATGGTCTTGATTTCATGGGCGGAACTTCTACAACTGCTGATTTTGGAAAAGATATGTCTATTGAAGATATTGAGAGTAGCATTGTTCCTTATGTAGAAAAAGTAACAGGTGACTCTGACGTGCAGGCAACGAAAGTGGAAGGAACCACACAGGTTACGATCAAAACACGTACTTTGAATTTAGATGAGCGTCAGGCATTAGAGGATACTTTAGTGGATGACTGTGGTGTGGATGCTGCAACGATCACATCCCAGAGTATCAGCTCCACGATCAGTGGTGAGATGCGTTCTGATGCATTGAAAGCGGTTGTCGTAGCATGTATCTTTATGCTGCTTTACATCTGGTTCCGTTTCAAAGATATCAGATTTGCCGCAAGTGCGATCCTTGCATTAGTACATGACGTTCTTGTTGTGATCACTGTTTATGCGCTGGTTCGTATTTCTGTCGGAAGTACCTTTATCGCGTGCGTTCTTACAATCGTGGGTTATTCTATCAACGACACGATCGTTATCTTCGACCGTATCCGTGAGAACCTTGCATTAAAAACTGGAAAACAGACAGCAGAAGACTTAAAAGAGATCGCAAACAAGAGTTTGACACAGACATTATCCAGAAGTATCAATACTTCCATTACAACATTCATCATGGTTGTAATGCTCTACATCTTAGGTGTGGCAAGTATCCGTGACTTCTCACTTCCACTTATGGCAGGTCTTGTATGTGGTGCTTATTCTTCAATCTGCATCGCAACTGAACTGTGGTATGTTATGAAAGTGCATGTTGGAAAAAATAAAGTAACAAAATAATTGCAAAATTGCGAGCAAAACGGCTGCCTTTTGGGGCAGCCGTTTTTTGGTAATTCTGGGAGTTTTGAAATTATTCAATATGGAATTTGAACGAAGGGAGACAAGCGTGTGTTAAAAGGAGTTATCGTCTATTTGATTATTATGAATATTGCCGGACTGGCGGTAATGGCACTAGACAAGAGCAGGGCAAGACGTCATGCGTGGCGGATACCGGAGAAAATGCTTTTTCTGGTGAGTGTTTTAGGTGGCAGCATTGGAACGTGGGCAGGAATGTACTTGTTTCATCATAAGACAAAACACTGGTATTTTGTAGTTGGAATGCCGTTGATACTAGTGCTGCAGATTGTACTTTTTGTTTTGCTGGTGAGATAGGCAATTGCAGTATTCAGATTCATGTTATAAGGAAATGAGTGAAATAAAAAATAAATTTGGAATTGAATATTTATGACAAGTCCTTTATAATGAGTTTTAAAGTTTTGAAAAAACACATGTCTTTGAGAGAAAGACAGAGATGAGGAGGCATTATGTATACATTAGAAGACATTCAGGCAGTGGATATGGAAGTGGCACAGGCAATCACCGATGAATTTGACAGACAGAACAGCCATATTGAGCTGATCGCATCTGAAAACTGGGTAAGTCCTGCGGTCATGTCAGCAATGGGAAGCGTTATGACAAACAAATACGCAGAAGGCTATCCGGGAAAAAGATATTATGGCGGATGTGAATGTGTAGATGTGGTGGAGGAACTGGCAAGAGAGCGTGCAAAAGAGTTATTTGGCTGTGAATATGTCAATGTGCAGCCACATTCCGGTGCTCAGGCAAACATGGCAGTACAGTTTGCAATTTTAAAACCGGGTGATACAATTATGGGAATGAACTTGGATCATGGCGGACATCTGACACATGGTTCACCGGTCAATTTTTCCGGAACCTATTTCCATGTTGTACCATATGGAGTGAATGATGAGGGATTCATTGATTATGATAAAGTAGAAGAACTTGCTATGGAATGTAAGCCGAAAATGATCATTGCAGGAGCTTCTGCTTATGCGAGAACAATCGATTTCAAGAGATTCCGTGAGATCGCAGATGAATGTGGTGCGGTGTTAATGGTTGATATGGCACACATTGCGGGACTTGTAGCAGCCGGACTTCATCCAAGCCCAATCCCATATGCGCATGTTGTGACAACGACGACACACAAGACACTGCGTGGACCAAGAGGTGGAATGATCTTAAGCAGCCAGGAGATCGCAGATAAATATAATTTTAACAAAGCAATTTTCCCAGGTATTCAGGGCGGACCTCTGATGCATGTGATCGCAGCTAAGGCAGTCTGCTTCAAAGAGGCATTGCAGCCGGAATTTAAAGTTTATCAGCAGAATATCATTGATAATGCACAGGCACTCTGCAAAGGTCTGATGGATCGTGGCATTAAAATCGTATCCGGTGGCACAGATAATCACCTGATGCTTGTAGATCTGACAAATTATGATCTCACTGGAAAAGCGGTTGAGAAACTTTTGGATTCTGTCAACATTACCTGCAATAAAAATACAATTCCTAATGATCCAAAATCTCCGTTTGTGACCAGTGGAGTGCGTCTTGGAACTCCGGCGGTTACTTCCCGTGGCTTAAATACCGAAGATATGGATCAGATTGCGGAGGCAATTGCAATGATGATCAAAGAGGGAGAGCCTGCGGCAGACAGAGCAAGAGCGATCGTTAAAGCTCTGACAGAAAAATATCCATTGAAATAATAGGGTACAGGATTGGGCAAATAAGCTGTTATCATGAAAAAGAGATTATGAGAAAAAGTTTGTAAATAAGATTCTTCTATGATGATAATGAAGGGCAAAAAGAAAAAAGAGGGAAGGTGCAAAAATAGCATCTTCCCTCTTTTGCGCTCACTTATCGTGCAAGAACGTCAATGATCTGACCAACATACATGGTGTGCATATCACCGTCTTTGTACCATTTATCTGCAATCTCGGAATCGAGGAAAGAATCATCTGTGATTCTGGTGGCAGACATTTTTTCACAGACTAAGACAAGATTTCCCTCGTCAATATATGGGATTCCATGACGGTAGTCCACGGAAAGCCCGGCATTTGCAATCTTATCTTCGTCACGACCGGAGTGGGAGCCACAGTAATTTAAAGCATCATGATACTGGTCACTGACAAAGGTAAGGGAGAAAAAGTCTCCTTCATCGATCAGCTCTTTTGTGTATCTGGAATCGCGGACAAAAACATAGACCACGTTTTTTCCCCATAAGACACCGACACCACCCCAGCTAATGGTCATTGTGTTGGATTTCTGTTTGTTCCCGGCAGTGAGCAGCGCCCATTCTTTGCCGATTTTGGTAAATGGATTCATGTCCAGCATATCAACTGGAATTGGTTGAAATGTATGCATAGGAATCACCTCACGTAATTTTTTGATAATCTTATTATATTATATGAGATCAAAAAAGTCACTTGAAATATAGAATACATAAAATTGTAAATTGTACGAATACAATCAGAGATGAATATTTCACGTCTTGAGTACAAATAAAATTAGGTTATGGAAATAATAATAAACAATAACTATAAATTATATACGATATAAGGCTCTGGAATAATCTTGACATGAAAAAAAGAAAGTATCATAATGTGTTTCAGAATCAATTTTCCAATAAGTTAGTGGAAAAACAAGGAGGATATTATGGATATCAGATTTGAGAAAAGACCAGTATTAAAGGAGAAACCAGACCAGAAGAATCTTGGTTTTGGTAAGTATATGACAGACTATATGTTTGTTATGGATTGGACAAAAGAAGACGGCTGGAAAGATGCAAGAATCGTTCCGGAAGGACCTATCACCATGGATCCTGCATGTGTAACACTTCATTATGCACAGGAAACATTCGAAGGTATGAAAGCATATCGTACAGCAGAGGGCAAGATCCAGTTATTCCGTCCGGAGATGAACGCAAAGAGAATGATCAATTCCAATGCAAGACTTTGCATGCCGGAATTCCCGGTTGATATGTTCGTGGAAGCAGTAGAAGCACTTGTGAAAGTAGAAGCTGACTGGGTACCGTCAGAACCTAACACTTCCCTTTATATCAGACCATTTATGTTTGCAACAGAAGCTGCACTCGGTGTACATATGGCAAACGCATACAAATTCATGATCATCTGCTGTCCGGTAGGTGCTTATTACGCAGCAGGACTGAATCCGGTTAAGATTTTAGTTGAGGACGAGCTGGTTCGTGCAGTAAAAGGTGGTACAGGATTTACAAAATGTGGTGGTAACTATGCAGGTTCTATTTTAGGACAGGTAAAAGCAGAAAAACTTGGTTATGCACAGGTTCTTTGGTTAGACGGTGAACATCGTAAATATGTAGAGGAAGTTGGAACCATGAACATCATGTTCAAGATTGCTGGCGAGATCTACACCGCACCAATCGAAGGAACCGTTCTTCCGGGTGTTACAAGAGATTCCATGATCCATCTGTTAAGAGACTGGGGATACAAAGTAAATGAGACAAGACTTTCTGTTGATGATCTGATGAAAGCAGGACATGACGGTACACTGGAAGAGGTATTCGGTACAGGTACAGCAGCCGTTATCTCACCAGTTGGAGAACTTCGTTACAAAGATGATGTCGTAACAGTCAATAATTTCGAGATCGGTGAATTGACACAGAAATTATACGATACTTTAACCGGTATCCAGTGGGGAAGAATCCCGGATAAATACGGCTGGACAGTTGAGGTAAAATAATACAAAAAAGAACTACTAGACAATTTATGCATATCATAGTATAGTAGTTATGTTATAGATGCCTTCATAAATGTAGATGCATTTATGAAGGCATTTACAATATATAGCACATTGATAATCGAATAAGGTTTATATTTTCAGATATGCAATCCTGTCTGTGACCGATTGCAGACATTTAGATTTCTCTTCTAGCGCCATGTACCTGTGAGGACGAATATGCACAGGTTAACGAGGAAAAGGGTTATCGAAAATTCGGCGGACGCCCTTTCGTACCTCCCAGTGCGAGATATGCCGGCAAATATGCAGGTGACTGCAAAACAAATACGGTATAATGGGACAATAAATATGAAGAAGATGCGTAATGCTTCAATATCTGTGATGTTGAACATTACAGTTAAAAATGAAATAAAAAAGAAGAGGAAATTTAATATGTGTGGAATTATAGGTTATACAGGCAGTGAGAATGTAAAAGATGTTTTATTAGATGCGTTGGAATTATTAGAGTATCGTGGATATGACAGTGCAGGTATCGCAGTGGAGGATGAGGTTTCCCATGAGACAAATGTTTATAAATGTGCCGGAAGAGTAAGTGATTTAAGAGCAATTTGTGAGTCAAAGAAGATCTTATCAACCTGTGGTATCGGACATACAAGATGGGCAACCCACGGGGGAGTCAATGACCAGAATGCACATCCGCATCAGCAGGGAAAAGTAACACTGGTTCATAATGGAATCATTGAAAATTATCGTGAACTGATCGCAGATTATGATTTGCAGGAAATCCTTCATTCCGAAACAGATAGTGAAGTTGCAGCTGCATTATTGAATCATTATTACAAAGGTAATCCAAAAGAGGCAATCAAGAAAACAGTAAGCAAATTAAAGGGTACATTTGCGCTTGTCATTCTTTTTGAAGACCAGCCGGATGTGATCTATTCTATCCGAAATGTCAGCCCGATCGTTGCAACAATCTGCAAAGAGGGAGCAATGCTTGCATCAGATCTGACTGCACTTTGCCGTTTTACAAACGAGTACTTTGTTGTACCTGAGTATCATATTTTAGAGTTACACAAAGACCATGTTGTGCTTACTGATTTAAATGATCAGGTTGTGGAACCGGAATTTTTGTCTGTAGACTGGGAGTTAAACAGCGCAGGAAAGAATGGTTATCCATTTTATATGGAAAAAGAGATCATGGAGCAGCCGGAAGCAATCAAAAATACGATCAAAGACCGCATTGTAAATGGACTTCCTGATTTTACCGCAGACGGTGTGCCGGATTCCCTTTTTACCAACTGTGACAGAATCTGTGTAGTAGCATGTGGAACCGCCATGCATGCAGGACTTGTGGCACAGGCTCTTGTAAAGTCTATCGTTCATGTGCAGATGGATGTGGAACTTGCTTCTGAGTTTATGTATTCAGATCCGGTCATTGATGAGAAAACATTAGTGATCGCAGTTTCGCAGTCCGGTGAGACGATTGATACATTGGAAGCTTTGAAATATGCAAAGAGACAGGGCGCAAAATGTCTGTCAGTCATCAATGTAAAAGGTTCTTCCATTGCAAGAGAAAGTGATTATGTTTTATACACTTCCGCAGGACCGGAAATTGCAGTGGCAAGTACAAAAGCTTACACAACACAGCTTTCCGTATTTTATCTGGTAGTTGCCAAAATGGCACTGCTTCGCGGCGTGTATACAGAGGAGCAGACCAGAAACTTTATTGCAGAATTAGAGCGTGTTCCGGAAGTGATGAAAAAAGTTCTGGACGAGAGACGTGATATCCATGTGATCGCCAAGAGAATCTTAGAAGCAAAAGATCTGTTTATGATCGGACGCGGATTGGATTATTCTATTTTATTAGAGGGATCATTGAAACTCAAAGAAGTTTCCTACATTCATTCTGAGGCGTATGCTTCCGGTGAATTAAAACATGGTCCGATCGCGCTTATCACAACCAACACACCGGTTGTTGCAACTGTAACACAGGAAAAACTCATGTCAAAAGAGCTTTCCAATATTAAGGAAGTAAAATCAAGAGGTGCAGATATCGTATTATTTATCAAAGAGGCGCTTTCCGGTGATCTTGATACAGAGTATCAGGTGATCAAACTTCCAAATATGCAGGATGAATTCATGGTTCTGCCTGCATCGGTTGCATTACAGCTGTTGGCATATTATGTGTCATCTGACAAGGGATTTGATGTTGATAAGCCAAGAAATCTTGCAAAAGTAGTTACGGTAGAGTAAAAACGATAGAATGTTTGGGGAGTTAGTTTTTGAAATTGAACGATAAAAATGACTGATAAGTTGGGAAATCAAATGTTTTGCACAGGAAGCAGAACAGGATTGCATGTCTGAGCATATAATATAAGGAAATGTATGAAGAGGTTGTTCATGCCAGATATCAAATATGCCCAGACAGAGGCTGTAGATAAAGGAAGCCTCAAAGTAGAAGTACTTACAAACCGGACCAGAAGACCGATTGAGGGAGCAAGAATCACCATTTCCTATTCTGGGGATCCGGATTCCAAAGTGGAGGAGGTAAGCGCGGATGATTCGGGAATGTCGGAAAAACTTACGCTTGATGCGCCTCCGCTTGAATACTCGATGGAACCCTCCGAAAATCAGCCGTTTGCCCAATATACGGTCAAAGTTACTGCACCCGGATATCGTCCCGTCAGTATTTCGGGTGTTCAGGTTTTTTCGGAGCAGCTCGCATTGCAGCAGGTGCGAATGTCGGAAGAAAATGAAGAAGAAAATCAAATAGATTCCATTGTAATTCCAGTCAACACACTTTTTGGAAATTTCCCGGCAAAAATTGCAGAGTCGGAGATCAAACCTGTTTCTGAATCCGGAGAGATCGTGCTCAGCAAAGTGGTGATCCCGGAATTTGTCGTTGTTCACGACGGACCACCATCGGATCCCAATGCGGCAAATTATTATGTCCGTTACCGGGATTACATCAAAAATGTGGCATCCAGCGAGATATACAGCACGTGGCCGGACAGCACGCTGCGCGCCAATATCCTTGCGATCATGTCCTTTACATTAAACAGGGTTTACACGGAATGGTATCGCAACAAAGGTTATAACTTCACGATCACAACGTCTACCGCCTTTGACCAGAAATTTGTATATGGAAGAAATATTTTCCAGAGCATTTCAGATGTCGTGGATGAAATGTTCCAGAACTATCTTTCCAGACCGAATGTCAGGCAGCCAATCTTAACACAGTACTGCGACGGTCAGCGTGTGACCTGCAGCAATTGGCTGAGCCAGTGGGGAAGTAAATATCTTGGAGATCAGAATTACGAAACGATAGAAATACTTCGTTATTATTATGGCGACAATATGTTTATCAATACCGCGGAGGAGATTTCAGGCATCCCGGCATCATGGCCGAGATATAATCTGGAGGTAGGCTCTACCGGAGATAAAGTCCGGCAGATTCAGGAGCAGCTTGCAAGGATTTCCCAGTCTTATCCGGCAATCCCGACGATCACACCGGATGGTATCTATGGAGCAGCGACCAGAGAGGCAGTAGAAAAATTTCAGTCAATTTTTGACCTGCCGGTGACCGGAGTAGTGGACTATCGGACGTGGTATAAAATTTCAGAGATTTATGTTGCTGTGACGAGGATTGCAGAATTAGTATAGAAAAACCGGAGATGAATAGATAAGTGCAGGCACAAAATGTGACTGCACTATCTGGTCATTCTCCGGTTTATTTAACGTATTTCTGTAATGTTTCCATAACAGCGCCAGGTTTTCGGGTCATTTCTGTGAAGTACTGGCAGGTAAGTTCTGCAAGTCCTGCTTCGTAAAGATTAACACCGAAAATCTTAGCGTTGGAGAGGATATCTTTTAATTTTGCATCAGCGTCAAAAGAATCTCCGAGTTTAATGTCTGCAACGTAAGGACGGACCTCGTCTAACATAGGATCTGGGCTTAAGGTAAATTCATTTCCATTGTCATCAATTGCCATAAGGTAGCGAAGCCATCCGGCAAATACCAATGGAATTAATTTAATATCAGAAACATTCAGTTCAGGGGAAGCAGCGTAAGCTTTGATCGTCTCACCAAAACGGATTGCCAGTTTCTGGGAAGTATCGGTTGCGATACGCTGTGGTGTATCCGGCATGAATGGGTTTGGAACACGTACATTAAGTACAGTGTCGATAAACTCTTTTGGATCAAGAATGCCAGGATTTACAACAACCGGAAGTCCTTCTTTGTATCCGATACCTTCTACTAATTTTACCAAAGTCTCATTTTTCATCTCTGCGGAAATGAGGTTATAATCTAATAAACATCCGAATACAGCAAGTGCTGTGTGAAGTGGATTTAAGCAGGTGCAGACTTTCATCTTCTCTACTTTATCTACTGTCTCGCGGGTTGTGAAGATAAGACCGCCTTTTTCTAACGCAGGACGTCCGTTCGGGAACTTGTCTTCGATGACAAGGTACTCTGTTTCCTCAGCGTTTACGAATGGAGCAACGTAAGTATTTTTGCTTGTGATAACCGGATCAAGACCTTCAATGTCATCTTTCTGCAATAATGCCTCGATGGAAGCGTCTGGTCTTGGTGTGATCTTATCGATCATAGTCCATGGGAAGGAAACTTTATTTTCGTCCTCTGTATAGGAAACGAATCCTTCTTCTACAACACCATTTTTTGCCCACTCTTTTGCAAAAGTAGTGATAGCAAGTTTTAATTTATCTCCATTGTGGGAGCAGTTATCCATACTTACCATAGCGATTGGTTTCTTACCGGAAACGTAACGTGCGTAAACTAATGCAGCAACTTTACCGATGTAGCTCTCTGGTCTTTCCGGTCCGTTTTTCATATCTTCTGCAACAGCAGTCATGAAGTTTCCGTCCGGAGTATTTAAGTTATACCCCTTTTCTGTGATGGTGAAAGTACACATCTGAAGGGAATCTTTTGCAAAAATCTCTTTTAAACGGGAGAACTGTGTGTCATCGTGGGAATCTAAAGCGAGGGATTCCATGATACTTCCGGTAACGGATTTCTCAACAGTCCCGTTTGCTTTTAAAGTAACGAGAATGCTTAAATCGTCGTGTGGACGGTTCATTTTCTCGATGATCTCATAGTCATACCCCTCTGCAACAGTCAATCCGCGGTCAAGAACACCTGCATTTAAAAGGTTCTGGACAACGTTGCACTGGAATGCACGGAAGATGTTGCCAACACCGAAGTGAACCCAGAATGGATTCTCTTTTGTATTCTTTTTTACTGTTTCATAATCAAAGGAAGGAAGGGCATAACCCTTAGCTTCCCATGCACTTTTATCTGCTAAACCTGCTCTATTTAACTGCATGTCTTGTCTCTCCTTTTTCAATTGCTTCCCATAAACCGTTTAAATATGTTGCACCTAAAGCTCTGTCGTAAAGACCGTAACCCGGCATTGCAACTTCGCCCCAGATCATACGTCCGTGGTCCGGACGGATTGGTCCGTCAAATCCGATCTCGTAAAGAGCTTTCATGATCTCGTACATATCGAATGTTCCGTCAGAAGAAAGATGAGCTGCTTCCTCGAAATCTGTTGGGCTGTTGAACTTTAAGTTACGGACATGTGCAAAATGAATACGTCCTTTTAAGGAACGGATCATATCTGGAAGGTCGTTCTCAAGGTTTGTTCCGTAAGAACCGGAGCAGAAAGTAACACCGTTGTGTGGGTTATCTACCATTTCCATCATACGGAGAATGTTTTTCTTGTTGATAATGATACGTGGAAGTCCGAATACGCTCCAAGCCGGATCATCTGGGTGGATTGCCATGTTGATGTCATATTTGTCACAAACTGGCATGATTCTCTCTAAGAAATATTTTAAGTTTTCGAAAAGCTTTTCATCGTCAATGTCTTTGTACATTGCAAAAAGTTCTTTGATCTTAGCCATACGTTCTGGCTCCCAGCCCGGCATAACAGTTCCGTTCATATCACCGGAGATAGAAGCGAACATATCCTCTGGATTAATGGCATCTACAGCTTCCTGTGTGTAAGCTAAAACAGTGGAACCGTCCGGTCTTTTACGAGCAAGCTCTGTACGTGTCCAGTCGAATACAGGCATGAAGTTGTAGCAAACAAGATGGATATCTTCTTTTCCAAGGTTCTCTAAAGTCTCAATGTAGTTATCAATGTATTTGTCGCGGTCAGCAGAACCGGTTTTGATCGCATCATGAACATTTACGCTTTCGATACCAGCAACATGAAGTCCGGCAGCAGCTACTTCTGCTTTCATTTCCTGAATACGCTCTCTGCTCCATACGTCACCAGGTGCAGTATCATATAAAGTTGTGATAACTCCTGTTACGCCTGGAATCTGGCGGATCTGCTGTAATGTTACAGTGTCGAATTTGGAACCATACCATCTTAATGTCATTTCCATAGTTTATTGTTTCCTTTCTTAGAAAAAATGTTTTGTTAAGCTGCTATTTTGCAGCAGGTTTTTGTTTTGATAAGCCTATTATATCCAAAAGATGAAAAAAGAAAATTGACAGAGTTGTTGTTCACATTGCAAAAGTTGCGGTTGGATGATAGAATGTGTATAAACAATGAGCAGTGCATCAATAGAAGCAGATTGTATATAGGCAGGAGAGGCGAATACGCATGGCAAAAAATCTTCAGACTAAGTTTTCCACGAGACAGTATATGCTGTCGAGGGATTTTGAAATCTATTATTATAATGAACCGGTATCGGAAAAAGTTTCGGTACATTCTCATGATTACTATGAATTTTATTTTTTCCTGGAAGGGGACGTTTCTATATTAATAGAAGGAAAACAGCATCCGTTAAAATACGGGGACATGGTGCTGATACCACCGGGCATAAAACATATGGCGGTGGTACATGGAAATGAAATCCCGTACCGGCGCTTCGTGTTCTGGATCAGCGTGGAGTATTGCAATCAGCTCATGGAAGTATCATCTTCCTATGGATATCTGATGCAGAATGTCCTTGTGAAGAAAAAATATATTTTCCATAATGATCTGATTACATTCAACACGATCCAGTATCGTATTTTTCAGTTGATCGAGGAAATAAAGTCAGAACGTTTTGGAAAAGAGGCAAAGGTTTCACTTTGTGTGAACGATCTTGTGCTGCAATTAAACCGCATTGTCTATGAACAGCAGAATCCGAAAAGCGAGAAGGAAGAACAAAATCTGTACCAGAACATTATTTATTATATTGATGATCATCTTGATGAAGAATTATCATTAGAGCAGTTAGCAGGGCAGTTTTTTGTCAGCAAGTACCACATTGCTCATATTTTTAAAGAGCAGATGGGTCTGTCTGTACATCAATATATATTGAAGAAACGCATGCAGGCATCTAAGGCGGCAATTCTGGGAGAAACAAGCATTACAGAGGTTTATACAATGTTTGGATTTAAAGATTATTCAAGTTTTTACCGGGCATTTAAAAAAGAGTTCGGAGTGTCGCCGAAGGAATACAAAGAACTGCACGGAGTGGTGGAGAACCTTTAAAGGAAGTAATGGCAAGTGAAAAATGGGTATGCTATAATGGAAACAATTTGACACAGGTAATTGCAAAACTCAAATTCATGTGATGAATTTCGAAGAATTAATAAAAATAATTGGGACAGAGGAAGGAGAAAAATCATGCGAGTAGGAATGGGATATGATGTTCATAAATTAGTAGAAGGGAGAGATCTGATCCTTGGAGGTGTGAAAATTCCACATACGCTGGGATTATTGGGGCACTCTGATGCAGATGTACTTCTGCATGCCATTATGGATGCACTGCTTGGAGCGGCTGCGTTAGGGGATATTGGAAAACATTTCCCAGATACAGACCCACAGTATAAAGGAATCTCAAGCATCAGGTTATTAGAACATGTCGCCCGGCTGATCGAGGAGAAAGGATATGTTGTTGAGAACATTGACGCGACGATCATTGCACAGAAACCGAAAATGCGGCCATATATAGAAGAAATGGAGAAAAATATCGCAGAAGCATTGCATATTGATGTGAGCCAGATAAATGTAAAAGCTACCACGGAGGAAGGTCTTGGCTTTACCGGAACGGAACAGGGGATTTCTTCACAGGCAATTTGTGCACTCACAACGATTTATGAGAGCAGTGTGACAGTAGCGGATTCACAGGCTGGCTGTAATGGCTGTGCAGGGTGCAGAAAACAGGCTTAAAAAATACAAAATAGAAATTTGTAAATTTATGTCAAAAACTTGTAAAAAAGTTATTGACAAATGAAAAGTGGTTTGCTATTATTAACGAGCTGTCGCAAGTGAGTGATA
>OGGF01000706.1_pt1 | contig 17646 bp, 17 predicted proteins | sample 1571211 | NCBI WGS metagenome assembly OGGF01 (sample SAMEA2582020, study PRJEB24529) | metagenome | biome: Human gut stool | place: China | collected 2011 | reverse complement strand
TAGATTTCAAGGAGATCATCGAGCCTCTGCGCAACCTGTTCAAGGATGAGGTCCGTAAGGTAGGACTGGAGCTTGGCATTCCGGAGCACCTGGTATTCCGTCAGCCGTTCCCCGGTCCCGGACTGGGTATCCGTATCATCGGCGAAGTAACCGCCGAGAAGGTCAAGATCGTACAGGATGCAGATGCCATCTACCGCGAGGAGATCGCCAACGCAGGTCTGGACCGCGAGATCAACCAGTACTTCGCAGCCCTGACCAACATGAGATCCGTAGGCGTTATGGGTGATGAGAGAACCTATGATTACGCCATCGCACTGAGAGCCGTGAAGACCATCGACTTCATGACCGCAGAGAGCGCACAGATCCCTTATGAAGTACTGCAGAAGGTGACCAGCAGGATCATCAATGAGGTGAGCCATGTGAATCGGGTAATGTATGATATTACCAGTAAGCCGCCCGGAACGATTGAGTTTGAGTAATTTTCAAAAGCTCGCAAAGCCTAGTAAAATGGGCATTTGCGAGCTTGTTTTTTGTCTTGTGGTACTATTTTGGTACTAAAGTTAGCTGTGCAGGAATAGAAAATTGATGGCTTGGAATGCTTGCATTCCATAGACAGCAGGTTTCTATTCATATAGGGCGAACGCCCTCCATCGAGATGCAGCGAAGCGAAATCGAGATGGTGCACAGCGGATGGCGTTATGTTCTATGCCTGAGGCCATGCTATTTTCCACTCAAAATATTCATTTGGAGAAATCTCTCCATTATTTAATTTCGTTTTCATTTCACACCATTCCGAAAGGAAATCATTTACCAATCCATATTCAAAAGTTAATGCGACAGGTGAGCCTGCACTGTCATAATCATCTTCGTTGTAAGTTGGTCTGGCAGTCTCGGAAGGTTTTGCAGGTGTCATTGCAGTCAGATGAATCAGGTTGCCGGGAGCTGTATACTCTGGAAATCTTGTGTCTTTTCCACGTGCAGGAAGTGATGTGGCACTTTCTTCAAGCCAGAAAAGTGTTTCGATGATATCTTCAGTTGCACCAAGGCTGTAATCAGAGATTGCCTTGTAATTACAGTGCAAAGCATCAGCAAGTTTTAGAATCATATCTTCACCGGGAATGTGGGCACCAGTTTCATACTGGGATATGCGGACAGACATATTTTTGCCCTCAAATCCAAGTGCACCGCCCAGATCATCCATTGTCATTTTACGGAATACCTGTATTTTCTTTATTCTTTCACCAAATGTCATAGTGTAGTTACCTTTGTTTATCTGTCACCGATGGACTGTTAAAGACAGTATAACACGGAAAAATAAAATGGAAGTTTTTCCATACGAGAACATTAGAAAAAATTTTACAATTCAATACCGCGGTATGGAATAATATCAGTTTCATTATCTATACGATATGGTATTGAAAAACAACTAAATGAGCGGTAGCAGAAATCTAACAGGCATTTGCTAGGACAGTCATAGGAATCGAGCAAATGTTGACACTCCCCCAAGCGGACCGAGTACCTCGAGCAGGAGCGGGCGGTATTACAGGAGATTATTTCAGGGTAAGGAGGCTGGTTGTGACATCAGCAGAACTGGTATGGAGAAACGCCAAAACAAATATTTAAGGAAAGGTGGTGAAAGGCATGAACGAAAAGTTTTTAGAGGTAGGACATGTGATGCAGATTCTTGGAATTTCAAGATAGATGATTTTGAGGAAAATAGTGTAGAACCTACAGAAGAATTGTTAGAGGCAATTAGGATATTGAACGATGCACAAGATAAAGATTATGCTCAAAAATGTCATATAGAACAAATGGTTAAACTTTCTGAATATGAACTTCAGAAAATATATTTTGAAGTTATTAAGGAATTAACCAGAGAAGAGCATTTGCCAGATATGGTAATCCCTATGTATGTTGAAAAAGATTTAATAAATAAAGGTTAAACTTAAAATAGCTTTCTGCTTGTGAAAAGTTAGTGAGAATAGTTTTTGATTTTAATTTACTAGCAATTTATAAATAATATATGCTTAAAAATTATTTTGACATCATCAAAAAATATGTTTATTATATAAAAATAGATAGTAAGCAGGAGGATTGGTGCATGACAATATCAGAACAAATAAAAGTATTGTGTGTGAGATGTGGTGTAAGCGAAGCAGAACTGGCAAGGAGGCTGGGAAAATCGCCACAAAGTTTTAATTCAAAAATGAAAAGAGAAAGTTTCACAGTAGAAGATTTAGAGAAAATTGCAGATGTATTGGGTGTCGAATTTAACAGAGAATTTATATTAGCAAATGGAGATAAAGTTTGATGAAGAATATTGTAAAAGAATTTAAACTTGGAGAATTATTTTGTGGTCCTGGTGGATTGGCGTTAGGAGCAACGACAGCAAAGATTGAAGATTCGGATTATAAGATTATTCATAAATGGGCAAATGATTATGATAAAGACACATGTAATACATATACGAGAAATATCTGCCCAGATGATGGAGAGAGTGTTATTTGTGGAGATGTAAGAAAACTTGATATTGACAGTCTTGGAGATATAGATGCATTAGCTTTTGGATTTCCATGCAATGATTTTTCTGTCGTAGGTGAGCAAAAGGGATTTGATGGTGTATATGGTCCGTTGTATACATATGGGATAAAGGTATTAAAGAAATATAAGCCTATGTGGTTTTTAGCAGAAAATGTTGGCGGATTAAAGAGTGCTAATGATGGAAAGGCATTTCAGAAGATACAGGAAGATTTGAAGAATGCAGGATATAGAATATATCCTAATTTATATAAATTTGAGGAATATGGGGTGCCGCAGGCAAGACATAGGGTGATAATTGTTGGTATCAGGGAGGACCTGCCATATGAATTTAAAATACCTAGTCCAAAACCATATAAAAATGTTGATGTTACTTGTAAGAATGCAATAGAGAATCCTCCAATCGGAAAAGAAGCTTATAATAACGAGTTAACAAAGCAATCCGAAATAGTTGTAAAACGATTGAAATATATTAAACCGGGAGAAAATGCGTTTACTGCGGATTTGCCAGAAGAATTGCAGCTTAAAGTGAAAGGGGCAAAGATAAGTCAGATTTATAAGAGGTTAGATCCAGATAAACCTGCATATACAGTAACTGGTTCTGGTGGCGGTGGAACGCATATGTATCATTATTCGGAGCCAAGAGCATTGACTAATAGAGAGAGGGCAAGATTACAGACATTTCCTGATAATTATATTTTTGAGGGATCTAAAGAGTCTGTTAGAAAACAAATCGGTATGGCGGTACCTGCAAAAGGAGCTAAAATTATCTTTGAAGCTATTTTAAGAACATTTGCGGGAATTGACTACGAAAGTGTAGAACCAAGTATAAAGGAGTAAGGTATGTATACTGATAATTTTGAAGAAGAAATATTGTTTATACCAGCGAGAAAAGATGGCGAAGCATGTAATCATTTGAAAATTGTCACAGCATTTACTGATGTTGAGAGAATATCAAGTCATTTGATAAAACTATTTGATGGCAGGAATAAAGAATATGTGTCTGGAATAAAAGTGGACATTATACTTGGAATGACAAAGGGCACGGGTCTGACACAAAAGAAACATGACAAGATATGCTCATTGATAAAAAGATTGAATAGTGTATCTGGAATGCCTCAGATATCATGCAATTATATTGTGGAAGGTAAACAGGTACATTCCAAGGTGTATGTATGGTGCAGGGGGCGAAAGGCAATAGAGGCTTTTAATGGTTCAGCTAATTACACTATGAATGCATTCTTTGTAAGAAGGGAATGTATGGATGCATGTAATCCTAAAGAGGCAAACCATTACTTCAACAGTTTATTGCCTGATACAATAAATTGCTTTGATGGTCAGATAAAAGATAAAGTTTCATTTTCTAGCAAGAAAAATGTAGAAGATGATGTTGCAGATACTAATTTGGAAAATTTATCTTGGGAGAATTATCGGACTATTGAGCCGGTAGATACATTAGAAGTATCTTTACTAAAAGCAGATGGTAGCGATACAGGATATGGTTCCGGTGTAAATTGGGGAATACGTAAAAATGGCTATAAGAGAAATAGAAACCAGGCGTATATTCCATATAATGTGGCAGATCATAAAGATGGATTTTTTCCAGATGTAAATGTTGATGGAACGTATCCAGTGTTTAAGGTTGTAACAAAGGAATATGATGCTTTTTATATGAGACAGGCACAAGCAAAGGGAAAGGCATTAGAAACTCCAGAAAGTAATGCGATAATAGGAGAATGGATAAGGCATAAACTTGGAGTGCCGGATGGTACATATATTACGAAACAAATGTTAGATCAATATGGAAAAACAAAGGTTTTGTTTAAAAAGTATGAAGATGGCATATATACTTTGGAGTACTAATTCTGGCATTAAGGAGAGAACAATATGGAGCAGAAGATCAATATCGATAATTTAGACGATTTGCAAAAACAGGCGTTAGTCTGCATGTATTATGCTATGCTTCCTAAAACAGACGCAAGATATAAGCAGAGAATGCATGATTGGGAAGTGTTAGAAAAGAGATTTGGAACAAAGAAAACAACATATAAACATGCAAAGGATGCTTTTGATTTTTATTTTCCTAACAATGGAAGAAAAGGCTGGAGTGATGATAGAGATTTAAAAAGACGAGGACATGCATATCAGGAAGTATTTGAGCTGTATAAGGATTATTCTGCAGACCAATTGGAAAAAGCTGTAGCGGAGATTATTCATGGATATGAGAATGAAGAGCCAACATTTGTATCTATGAAATGTGGTTTTCCAGATACAGTACATAACATTCTCAATGGCAACAAAGATATAACAGTTGATGGCGTTTATACTCTGAAAGAGGAATTGAATATTGGAAAGTATGTATTTGTTACATTGGGAGGAGACACAGGAAAATCAGAGGTTGATTGGGTTCCAGGGTTTATAGGAGTAGCACATGTAATTAGAGAACCTTATGATTTTGGATATAATGGTAAGGAAAAATACTTTAAGTTTGATATAGAAGTTGACTGTGTTTTTAAAAAGCCATTTAAAAGGGAAGATTTTTTAAGCTATAGAGAAGCATACGATGCTCCATATATAGGACCGGAGTTATCAAGAGATCCGTCACAGGCATTAAGTACTTTGGATAAGATAAAGGCTGTTGCTGTTATACGTGCAGTACTTGATGAATTCCCAGAAATGCTTGAAAAATTCAAAGAAATTTTTGACAGAGAGTTTATGGATAGGGTGCTTGGAGCAGTTACTGTAATGATACCAACATCTGTAAAATTTGGAGAAAGCAAAGAGGATGCAGTAAATTCTATTCAGGAAGAAATGAGCATAGAGAATGAAGGCTCTGAGGAGGAAGAAATGGAATCTAAGCCATATATTGAACCTGATTATTATACAGGGTGTTCACGCAAAAATAAGGATACGGGGACTGTATATGCACACAATAGAATTGTATTTGGAGCACCAGGAACAGGAAAAAGTTTCAAGCTGAATGATGAGCAGAAGGATCTCATTTCAGAAGGTGGAGAGTTCGAAAGAGTTACATTCCATCCAGATTATTCATATGCTAATTTTGTTGGAACATATAAGCCAGTACCTACAAAAAATGGAATATCATATGAGTATGTTCCTGGACCATTTATGCGGACATATGTAAAGGCAATAGAAAATGGACAGTCGGAGAATAAGGAAGATGTAAAACCATTTCTGCTTCTTATAGAGGAAATTAATAGAGCAAATGTTGCAGCTGTATTTGGAGAGGTATTTCAGCTTTTAGATCGCGATGATAGAAATGCAAGCCAATATCCAGTTAAACCTTCTGAAGATATAAAGGCATATTTGGCAAAAGAACTTGGTGGAAGGCCAGAGCAGTATGATGAAATAAAGATACCAGATAATATGTATATCTGGTCAACTATGAATAGTGCTGATCAGGGCGTATTTCCAATGGATACAGCATTTAAAAGAAGATGGAACTTTGAATATATAGGTATTAACCATAAGGAAGAAAAGATTAAAGATACATATTTAGTGTGTGATAAAGCACAGGTGCCATACAGAGTTGACTGGAATGAGCTTAGGAAGGCTATAAATACAACACTTGCTTCTAGAGATTATAAGATAAATGAAGACAAGCTTATGGGACCATTTTTTGTATCTAAAAGCATTTTAGAGAATGAAGATGCGTTTAGAGAAACTTTTAAGAGTAAAATTATTATGTACTTATTTGAAGATGCAGCAAAGCAGAGAAGGCATATGTTGTTTGGAGGCTGTGATGAGGATATAAGAAACCAATATTCAACGATTTGCGAGGAATTTGATAAAAGAGGCATAGATATTTTCTGTAAAGAAATCCGAGACAAAATCAAGAAAGAATATTTGAGTGAATTAGAATGAGAAGGGAATGTTACTGGATGATTTCTAAATATGTCAAAGAGCAGAAGCGGTATACTCAAGATGAACTTAGAAAAATATTTGAATGCACTGCTGATGAAACAGTGCAGATTATAAGAAAGTTAAAAGAGTATGGAATTGTTAAAAATGTAAAAAAAAGTGATAGGCAAAGTATGCTCTCTGACTTAGTTGAGGAAGATATCAGAGTAACAGATATCGAAAGCGGAGAGCGGGAATTATATTATGTGTTTTCATTTGTTGGAGTAATTGTTGTATATGGACGGGTATTAAAGTGTTATCCTAAATATATTAATTCTTGCGGCAGTCCAATAGCACAGATGAAGCAGATTATGCGTGTTTTGGAAAAATATAATTCAAAAGAGCAGGTAATAAAACTATATAATGAAAGTGATGATGGAGGATCGTTTAACTTATTGGCAGTAATGCTGTATTTGCTGCAGGATTATTATGATAATGGAATATATGCTAATGACGTTGAGATTGTTGAGACTAATGGCACAGGAGAAATACTGTGGGACAGAACAATCAATGAAACATTTTCATATATATCGAATAACAGGCCATATTATACTGAATTACAGACAAAAAAGCGAACTTCAGATGAATATGATTTTATCAGACGCTTACATGCATGTGTATTGACTAAATTTTCAAAGGAACTTGAAGAATCCGATCTGCCAGAGTTATTTAATATTGTGACAGTAGAGCTGTCGGAAGAACAACTGGAAGATTTGGGGGATGAAGATTATATTTTATATAGGATACAAAATGAACTTAATGTGCAGTACAACACAAGAAAACAACTGGTGTTGAAGGCAATGTATGCGTATATAGCACAAAAAGCAAGCTTTAATAACATTGATAGTTTTAGCATATATGGTACCAACAGCTTTAACTTAGTATGGGAAAAAGTGTGTGCACAGAATTTTGGAAATGTTTTAAATGTAAAATTATCAGAGCTGCCACTTGGAGTTTGTGATGATTATAAAGAAAGTAAAGATAGTACTTTAATAGAAATAATTGATAGACCAGTATGGCATAAGACTTCAGATAATATTAGTGATGGGAAGTCAGATACACTAAGACCAGATCTGATTAGTATTTACGAGTGTGGTGATAGTGGAGAATATTGTTTTGGCATATATGATGCAAAGTATTATAACATTAATTTTCATAAGAATGCGTCAGAATACAAAGTTATAGGACAGCCTGGAGTGGCAGATGTTACAAAGCAATATTTATATCAGCTTGCGTACGATGATTTTATAGCAAAGCAAGGATACAAATATGTGCAGAATATGTTTTTTTGTCCTGATGAATCTGGAGATAAAGAATATGGATGGGTGCAGATGGATATGCTGCATCAAATCGGAGACAAAAAATTAGAGAATGTAGCAGTTGTAAAGCTTTGTGCATCAGAAATGTATTCTTTATATTTGGCAGATCATATAGTAAATGAAAATGAGATGGACAAATATATTCCAGTAATTGGACGACATGAAGTAGATAGTCAAAACTTTGCAAATAGGATGATGGCATATCTTACGAGAATCACGACTGCTAGTAAATTAGCTGAAAAGAAACTTGAAATGAAATCAGATAAGGGCAGGCTTATATATCCCAAACAGATAAAAAGAGAATTGGGTGCAAAAATTATATATGATGCTATATGCCCCGTTGCAAGTAACGCTTTTTATGGATTTAATCCATATGAAAAAGAAGACCGTGAAAGTATGGTGGCAGAGGATATGGGCGATTCTTATAATCGTTGCAGTCAGATTGCGGATGCCTCTATTGAGATAGAAGAAATTATAAAAGATTTATCAGAAGCGGAGCTTAGAGATGAAAAAGTACTTAAAGTAGTACTTAAAAAATGCATTGAAAGCAAATCAGATATTAAATCTATGGCGGATGGAAAGTCGCTTGATATGCTGACAGATAAAATAATGGAACTTGTTAGAGATGTGTATTTATAGTGTGCAGCTAATGTACAGTTAAAGAATAAATGCCAGATAAAAAGCAAATGAGAAAAGAACTGGAAAAGTTGGGGAAAAACAGATTGTTGAGGTGATTTTGTGGCAGACGATTTAACAAAAGAACAGCGGCATAAAAATATGAAAAATATTCATGGGAAGGATACCAAAATAGAAGTTATATTAAGAAAGGCTTTATGGAACAAAGGGTATCGGTATCGCAAGAATTATAAAATACTTCCGGGAAGTCCAGATATCGTGCTGACAAAGTATAAGATAGCTATTTTTTGTGATGGAGAATTCTTTCATGGAAAAGATTGGGATACTTTAAAACAGAGACTTGAAAAGAGTAACAATAGTGAGTACTGGATTAGCAAGATATCCCGCAACAAAGAGCGGGATGATGAGATAAATAAAAAACTGGACTTTGAGGGCTGGACTGTAATCCGGTTCTGGGGTGAAGATATAAAGAAACATACAGCCGAGTGTGTGAAGGTTGTGGAAGAGACAATTTTTGATAATATAGAATTTGAAGAGTAGAGGTTTGATTTAATTGTAATGTTAAATGACCGAAAAAGAGGTGGACAGATGAAACTTGAGAATATAATAATTGAAAATTATAGACAGTTTGATACAGCGGAATTGGCGTTTGATCAAGGAATAACTATTCTTGCCGGGGCTAATAATAGTGGTAAAACTTCGCTTATCAATTTGATTAGGAGTGTTTTTGTTGATGAAAAAAATGACTATAGTGTATCGGACATTCCAGCTAAAAATATGCAAGAATGGATTGATTGGGGATATCCTGTATTTGCTGATTTCTTTAAAAGTGGTAAAAGCGTTGATACAATAGATAGTTGAACAGAGGGATTATAGCCTTTATAAAGCAAAAACAATGGATGCTTTATTTGGTGTACCTGTTTTCAACTATTCAGTACTTGATACAATGAATGTTCATACACTTTAGCACTTGTTGTGAGGTAACTGTTTAAAGAAAAAAGTCCAAAAATTAATGATTTAGGGCTTGAAATTATAGGAAGGGAAATGTGAATGAGTGAGTTTATAAGTAGCCTTGAGCGGAAAGCAATGATGTATGAAATGGTACTTGCAATTGAAAATGATTTCATTGAGAATTTTGCTAGGAAATTATCATTAGCAGATATTCCGAGAGAAATAATAGAACATTCGAACAAGAGTGATTCACCTGATGCTTTTCTTGCGATTTTGCAAGGAATTGATATTCAATCATACATTCAGATATGTAATTCAAATCTTACAAAGTTAGGAATTGGATTAGAGACGAAGAAATTTTTGAATGGAGAATTAAGTAAAATAATTCCTATTAGAAATAATGTAATGCATCCACGTCCATTAGGTGCGTTGGACTTTTACTTGGTAAAAGGTGTTTTTGACCAGATTGATCAGATTGTAAATTCTTTATCATGGAATAATGTTGAGACAATAAGAAGAAAAATTGTTGAAGCTCCTGAAAGTCTACGTTTACCTCCTTCAGGTAACAGAAAAAGTGACAGTATAATTGAAAATATACCAATTTCTGTTGATTTTGAGGACACAAATTTTGTTGGAAGAAAGGAAGAGATTGGAGCAATCAAAGAAAAACTCAATAAGAACAATGTTCATATATTGAGTATAATTGGTGATGGTGGAATTGGAAAAACTGCTATTGCTATAAAAGTTTTATATGATTTGTTAGATGATCCAAAATGTAGATTTAATCTAATATTATGGGCATCTTTAAAAACCAGCGAATTAAATAATTACGAGTTTAAGGAAATAAATAATGCGCTTAAATCAACCGCAGATATATATTCAGCATTAAGCAAGTTTGTTGGTAATGATAATATCTATAATACAGAGGAATATCTAATTTCTTTGGCCAAAGAATTTAATATGTTGTTAGTGCTTGATAACTTGGAAACGATAAATACAGAAGAAATAAAAGATTTTTTGGATAGATTTACTGAATATGGAAAGGTTTTGATTACATCTAGAATTGGTTTAGGTGAAATGGAACATAGATATAAACTGGGAGGGATGAGTGAAAAGGATGTTCTTGAATACATGAACATTCTATTAGAATTATATGGTTTTGAGTCCTTACTGACAGAAAAACAGAAGAAGGATATTGCAATTATCCAATTGCATTCAAACCCTTTAGCAATTAAATGGTTTGTACGATGTTTATATAATGGTGATGAAGTAGAGAAGATATTACAAAATAAGGCTGAATTAGCAACATTTTGTATGTCAAATGTATTTGAGAAACTTTCAGAGATTGCACATAATATATTGGAAGTTCTTATTATTGCTAAAAGAGATATTACTGTTGCAGAGTTAATATATTATATGGATAAATCTGTTGAGCATTATAAAGATATTAGTTTTGCAATTAATGAATTAGCTAAATGTAATTTTATAGACGATTCAATATTTAGGACCAAAGAAAGACTTTCAATAACAGTTTTTGCAAAAGAGTATTTGACTATATTACAATTTTCAAATAGTAGTGTCGTTGAAATGTTTAAACAGAAAGATATGCAACTTCAAACATTTTTGCAAAAACAAATTCAGGCTATGGCAGAAAAACCATATGCAATGAAGACATTCTCTATATGTAATGAACGAAAAGATGAATTAGTAGTGGCATATTGGTTATATGAAGCTGTTGATGCATTTGAAAAAAGGAATGAGCAAATAGCAAATATTAAGCTCGAACTTGCAAAACGTATTTTACCTGATTATTTTGAATGTTATAAAGTTGCGGCATATTTATGTGGTGTAAATAGTATTGAAAAAGGGAAGGAAGAGTATGAAATTGCAGAAAATTGTTGTGAAAACCAACAGCGTGAACGATTATATATATATTATGCAGCATTTTTGCTCAGAACGAATGATTATCATGGCAGTCTCGAAAAATTGAAAATTGCAGCTACTTATTCTGTAGAACCAAATTTTTATATTTTTTCTGAACAAGCAAAATTGTATGCTTGCATAAATAGATTTTCTGAGGCATATGAGATTCTTGATAGAGTAGATAAGTCGAAGTTATCAAAACGTAATCTTAATATTTATTATACTAGAAAGGCTGATATAAAGAGAAGAGAATCTGAAAATTATAAATATGACGAGGAAAAGAAGTTGGAACTGATAAAAGAATCTTTTTATTTACTTGATAGTAGTGATGAACCTGACAGAGGAATATATCAGTACATTTGTGTTATTTTAAAAACTCTTTCATATTTATTTTATTATGATGAAGCAATGATATTTTTGTGTAGAATTTTACAAAAATATCATGCGAAAGTCAGACGAGAAAGTGAATATAGACGATTTAAAGATAATATGTCTGCACATATAACACAAGTTGCGAAAAAGGAATTACGAAAAGAAATAGAACAGTATTTGGTTGATGATGCAGAAATAATGAGTAGATTACATTCAAATGAAGGTGTAGTATATGTAATTGAAAGAGAGAGGCAATTTGCTTTTTTTAAAAACAAGGAAAATCCTCAAGGAGTATATTTTAAGTTAACACCCAAACTTGAAAATATGCAGGTAGGTAGTATAGTAGAGTATGATAAAATTATAGGAATAGGAAATGGAAGAAGGGCAAATAGAATTATTAAGTTTACTTAAATGTTTATTTTCTGTTGTTATATAGATTTCGGTTATCAATGGAATGGATTTTCTGAAGTACATTATATGAGTAGTCCTGAGTATTTGCAGAAGCATTTACCAATAGTGAAAAAAATGTTTTGGGTACAATTTGGGTACAGTAGTTTTGAAATCACATTTACAAGACACAAAACCGTATCAAAATGATACGATTTTACAATGAAATAACATCAGATTTATATGAAAAATCAAACCAGAAAAAGAGTTTGAGTAGTAAACAGAGCTTCATAAATGGCGTAAACAAGCCATTTATGGGGCTTTTTCTTTGTCGTGATACCTATATGATACCTGTTTTGATGTAAACGTCAAATCCTGCGCCTTGGCTAATTGATCTTTTTGTGCCACGCTCTAAATGACACGAAAAAACTATTAGTTTTTTAGAGGAGGCTAAAGCGCATGGATCAATTAACTCACACTGTCTGCAGGTCGAACTGGATAAACATTATTCGACAGTGCTAGGACAGACCGGCAGGCACTACGGCAAAGCAGTGGCTTGCTGAAAACGATATTTCTGAAAAATCTTACTATTACTGGCTCCGAAAGATCTGCCGGGAAGTCTGTGAACAGGAGGGACTCCAGGAAGTCACCAACCCGTCTGCCCTCTCTTTTGTAGAAACCCCGGTAAAAACTGCTCTGGATACAGCACCGGTGCCAGCTGTCCCGGCAGCAATGACTCCGGTTGCAATGATCAGATCAGGCCGCCTGCCGCTGGAATTATCAAATGATATTTCAGAGTCCCTGCTTTGCAGGCTGTTGCAGGAGGTGCTTCATGCTTGAAGATGCTGCAGGTATCCGCAGAGTCGTGATTGCCTGCGGATATGTGGATCTGCGCAAAGGAATCGATGGGCTGTCCATGATCATCGGAGACAGATACCATCAGAATCCTTTTGAAAAGGGAACTTTATTCCTGTTCTGTGGCAGACGGTCCGACCGCATCAAGAGACTTCTATGGATGGGAGACGGTTTTCTTCAGCTCTACAAACGGCTGGAGGCAGGTTCCCTGTCCTGGCCGAGAACCAGCGAAGAGGCCGCAGACCTTACAGAGGAACAGTTCCGTTATCTTATGATGGGGCTGAATCCCCTTAATCCCAAAGTCAGGGAAGTAACACCGCAAAAGCCCACCTGATCTTTGGGCAAAACATAGTTTTTTTATGCCTGTTATCGGGTCAGATCCATTCCCGGTGAAACAGCCTCTCTGAAGGCTGTTTCATGGTCTGTGACGTATCCACAGGAGGATCCGGATAAAATTTCAGCACCTTGAAAACTTTATATTTCCCTGGCTCTATGACCATCACACCGCCTTACAGGCATAGGAAGAATGACGCAAACCTGCGGGGGTGCCGGTTCGCAATCCTTTGTGTTTTCTGGTATAATGAAAACAGTTTAAGGAGCGGGACAATGGCAGACATACACTGGAAAAACTGAATAACAGCAGCAGAGAAGAACTGATCACCATCGTTCTTATGATGCAGGGACAACTGGATACCCTGAATGAGAACATCGAGTGGCTGATTGAACAGGCACGCATAGCGAACAGCTATCGTTTCGGAAAACACACAGAAACGCTGGATTCCATAGACGGTCAGCGTCCTTCTTTGATGAGGCAGAAAATTGCTGCAATCTGTCTGTCCCGGAACCTGCTGCGGAGGAAGTACTTCCATCCCGACGTAACCATAAGAAAAAAGGGCAGCGAGAAACGGATCTGAAAGATTTCCCGGAAGAGATCCTTCCTCCTTATCAGGTATCCACAGAAGAACTGGATGCGTTTTATGGTGCAGGCAACTGGCGCAGAATGAAGGATGAAACCTACAAAAGACTGCGCCATGAGCCGGAATCCTGGACGGTGGAAATCCATACCGTGGAAGTCTATGTAGGCACTGGCGGAGATCATCAGGACGAATTCTTACGTGGAAAGCGCCCCAAGGATCTTCTGCGTGGAAGCATCGTTACTCCTTCCCTGCTTGCATCCATTCTGAATGTAAAATATGTGAACTCCTCTGCACTGCACAGAGTCGAGCAGGAGTTTCAACGCAATGGTGTAAATATCTCCAGACAGACCATGTCGAACTGGATCATCCGGTGTGCTGAGAAATATTTCGAACCGTTTGTGGATCGTATGAAGCAGGAACTGCTGTCCCTGCCGGTGACGCAGTCAGACGAAACACCGACACAGGTGATCGGTGACAGTGACCGTCCGAACAGTAAATGCTACATGTGGGTACACCGTTCCGGGGAGTTCTATAAGGAACGTCCTGTGGTGATCTACGAATACCAGAAAGGCAGGGATCACGAAAAGCCGCTGGAGTTTTGGCGGAACTACAAAGGAGTTCTGGTCACGGACAGTCTGGAGCAGTATCATCTGCTGGACAAAAAACTGCCGGGAGTGACAAACGCAAACTGCTGGGCACATGCAAGAAGAGCCTTTGCAGATGCCGTAAAGGCAGCGGATAAAAAGGATCCCCTGTCAGTATAAAATTCCGTGGAATACCAGGCATTACAAAAGATTGCGGAATTCTACCGGATCGATACCGAACTGAAAGAACTTCCGGCAACGGATCGCCTTACACAGCGGCAGACAAGGATAAAGCCGCTGGTTGAGGATTTCTTTGCGTGGGCAAAACAACAGGCTGCAGAATGTGCGGTGCCTCCGAAATCCAGGACCGGACAGGGACTAAATTTCGTCATCCATCAGGAAAACTATTTAAAGGTATTTCTGACCGATGGGGATATCCCAATCGATAACTCCGCTTCCGAGCGGGCTATCCGGACTTTCTGTATCGGCAAAAAGAACTGGATGTTCCATAACACAGCAAAAGGTGCCGGAGCCAGCGCTCTTGTTTACAGTATTTCAGAAACAGCAAAGCTGAACAATCTGCGCCCATACTACTACTTCAGGTATATCCTCACGGAGCTGCCGAAGTATTGTGACGAAAAAGGAAATATAGATCCGGCAAAACTAGATCAGCTGATGCCCTGGGCAGAGGAGCTTCCCGAGGAATGCCGGAAACCACGCCGCTCATAAAAGCGGCGTTAAATTTAAGGGTAGGCGCGGGATTTGACGTTTACGAAATAACTCCAATTAAAGAGTCCAATTCTGTTTCTTATCTTTTATTTTCCACAGATTTCAAAAAAATAAAAATTTTTGCTGAGATTTAGTAATGAGAAAAAAACCATCCCAAATGTATTACGAAAGAAAAAATTCGTAATCGGAGGTGGAAGATATGTTTGAATGCAGAACATTTATCACAGTAAAAGAAATCGGCGAAGTACTCGGTGTTTCTGAATCTAAGTCTTATGGAATAGTTCGCGATTTGAATAAGGAGCTTGCTGATAAAGGATACATGGTTATCCCGGGAAGAGTCAGCAGGAAATATTTCGAAGAGCGTTTCTATGGAGGAGAAAACGAAACAGAAGTAAAGGAGGTACAACATGCCGGCGAATAGGGATAAAAAGACAGGCAAGCAATATATGGGTATGTAGTAGCTTGTAGGAGATATTTAGGGAAAAGGACTAATTCTAGAAAGATACCATGGATAGATAGAGTAGAACCGGAGGATGATTTTTTAGAAGATATTGAAAATAAATTAGAAGTTATTTTTATTGCAGCATATTTAATAACAGAGTATAATTTAGTGTGTAAAGATCATTATTACCTCCGATGGTACATGTTATGAAGCTGTTTATGGTGTTCTTACTAGAGGTCATGCATAGACTTAGTCTGATATGCTATCGGAAGAAAAGGAGTAATGGTATTGTGTATAAAGTAAATCTTACGAAACTATCCGGGGACGTTTATTCTAGTTGATTTCTGGAGAAAGTAATGATAAACCTTAGGTGCGTAAATTATTGTTTCGAAGCTTTACACATATTTTTATTGAAGTGTTTTGGTTACAAAGCACTTTATTAACTATGTGTGTAAAGTCTGAAGTCTGACCTGTTAGTCTGCACATGCATAGTGTACAGGCTTTTTTATTTTGGGTCAGGCTTGGAGGTGAAAAGAATGCGAATCAATAAGAAAAATGCTCTGAGATTATGGGAGATGTGTTTTGGTGACAACAATTTCGCAGAGGATTTCCATGGATATTTAATGTGCCGAGAAGGGTATGGAGATCCGGATTATTATGTTTGTGATGGGAAGGAGAGAATATATTGCGGATGGAATATTCATCATATACTTCCAAAGACATGCGGAGGAACTAATGCAATTAGTAATTTGATCTGTACTAATATTGCCACAAACGATGAGGCTGCAGATAAGATTACTTTTTGGATTGACGATTGTTTATACCAAGTGAAAAAAACAGAGGATGGTCACGATATTTTTCAGATTAAATAGGAGGTGAACTTATGGAATTAAGATTTGATTACTCAGATGGAGATTACTGCTTTGATATGGGTGGCAATATGATGATGGATTCAGATGGGAATCTTATGCAGGATATAGGAGGTGGAGTAGCAATGGATATGGAATCTGGCGAGATGCATATTGTTGAAAGCAATAGCTCATTTGGAAGCTCTTTTGATGATGAAGATTAAAATTACATATGTTTACTGTAGGTTACGGCTGTGCTAGGCTGTTCCTGCCGGAAGGCTCCGATTTCTTAGAACAAATTGCTTTGAGAGTCGGGGCCTTTCTTTATGCCTTCTTACACAGTCGGGGGTCCCTGCAGTCAACATATGAGAGATTATTGGAGATGGTTTATTAGCTTCTGGTCCATTGGACCAGAAGTGGGTGATGTCTAAGTGATATCATTTGCTGATACTCTGCACTGTTTTTTCAAAGAATGAGCGCCTTAATGCAATCTTAATACAGCACACCGGATCATTACACCGTTTTTTTATATTTCATAATATACTCTTTGTAAACAAACAAAAACAGGAGAAGTATATATGCCTGAAATTACACATAGAAAAAAGCGACTGTCATCCTTTAAACTGATCGTTTTGGGCTTTGCCGGGGTTATTCTGCTCGGAGCACTGATATTGATGCTGCCGTTTTCATCGACTGCCGGAGTTGTTACGCCGTTTCACGAGGCACTGTTCACATCGACCTCGGCCGTTTGCGTTACGGGGCTGGTTGTGCAGGATACGGGCAGTTATTGGTCCGCTTTCGGGCAGACGGTAATACTGCTGATGATCCAGATAGGCGGGCTCGGTGTTGTGACAGTTGCGGCATTTTTCGCTATGCTGTCCGGCAGAAAAATATCGCTGATGCAGCGCAGTACCATGCAGGACGCCATCTCTGCCCCGAAGGTCGGCGGGATCGTCCGCCTGACCCGCTTTATTGTACGGGGAACTTTTTTGATCGAGCTTATCGGAATGATCGTCATGCTGCCGACATTTTGCGGAAACTTCGGTATTAAGGGAATTTGGATGGCGGCATTTCATTCGATTTCCGCCTTTTGCAACGCCGGCTTTGACATACTTGGCACCGCAGAAAACAAATACCCGTCTCTTACGGGATACATCGGAGAGCCTACAATAAACATTGCAATTATGCTTTTAATTATTGTGGGCGGTATTGGATTTTTGACCT
>OGGF01000687.1_pt1 | contig 18110 bp, 10 predicted proteins | sample 1571211 | NCBI WGS metagenome assembly OGGF01 (sample SAMEA2582020, study PRJEB24529) | metagenome | biome: Human gut stool | place: China | collected 2011 | reverse complement strand
TAAGAACGTGCAACGAGTTTTTAGTTATTTATATTGGGAGTTTTGACACACCTCCTACTGTTTTTATATTGCGGTTTACAATCCGAGCTTGTAAACCTTCATGTTCTTAACTTCTGATTTGCCTCCTTCGGCGTACACCTTTATATTATTGTACGGAGCGGTGGGGAACACGAGGTTGGTCATTGCGATGCGACCGCCGTCGACGAACAGCTCTACGGAGCACTTGTCGACGAAGATGTCGAGATGGTAGCTACGCTTCTCAGCTCCGCAGAGCGAGAGAGGCGCCCATGTGCCGAGAGCGAAGTCGTTCTTGTAGTTCACTACCAGATCCTGCGAGAGCTTGCCCTTCATCTCGCCCGCTGCCTCTGCTCGCTTCTCGATGTCGTGACGCTCAGCGCGCTTGCCGAAGTCGGTGAGTCCGCTTTCAGAACGGTCCATCACGATGCGCTTCTGCTTCAGGTCGAGATAGATAACGGTGCGTTCCTCCTTGTCGTTATAGAGCGAGATGCCCACAACGTCAGAGTTTTCGGGCGTAATGTCAGCCTCCAGCTCGAATGCACCGTCGTTGCCGGCGAAGAGCTCGCGCTTGATAAACGGATTGGCGTTGTCTACGCTCACGCTGCCCAACTCCTTTGTCTGCTTGCGCAGCTTGCGAGCCTCGTCAACGACGTTAGCCGACATGTAAACCTCGCCGTTGTTAGAGAACAGCTTCAGCTCGCGCGGCAGAGCGTTTGCACCACGGTTCTGCTGTATGGGTGTTACGTTGGCGTACTGCCAGTTGCTCATCCAGGGCACAGCCACGATGCGCTCGCCGAGGTTAGAGAATGTAACCGTTGCGTAGTGGTCCTTACCCCAGTCGAGCCACTTTACTGTAGAAGGCTTCGAGTCGCACTTGAACTCCTTGCCGTCGAATTCGCCTACGAAATACTGCGTAGCCGAACCGCCGAAGACGAAGCCCGGGTTGATATTCACGATCATGACGTACTTCTGGTTGTTCTTGTCGCCGTCAACCGGCAGCTGGAAGAAGTCGGGACACTCAAACTGGTTGGGCTGTGCGCCGAAGCCCTCGCCCCACTGGCTGACATACTTCCACTGCTTGAGGTTCTTCGACTGATAGAAGCGCATGTTCTTGTCGGCAGACACAATCATGTACCACGACTTTGTAGGCTCGTACCAGAATATCTTCGGGTCGCGGAAGTTCTCCAAGCCGTCGAACGGCGTAACGACCGGGTTGTTCTTGTATTTGATGAAGGTGCGTCCGTCGTCCTTGCTGTAAGCCATGCACTGCACCTGCACCTGCTTGCCGTCGTGTACGGAGTGCGATGTGTAGAACGCCACGATAGTGTTCTTGCCGAAGCCAGCAGAGTTGCGAGTGTCTACGACGGTGCTGCCAGAGAAGATATGTCCCATCGGGTCGCGAGCGATAGCGGGGTCGAGATGCTGCCAGTGGACGAGGTCGCGGCTTACGGAGTGTCCCCAGTGCATGTTGCCCCACTTAGAGCCGTAGGGGTTGTACTGGAAGTAGAGGTGATACTCGCCGTCCTTGTATGTCAGACCGTTCGCGTCGTTCATCCATCCGTAGAGCGGAGTGTGATGGTAGACGGGGCGGTAGTAGTCGGTGTTGCGTGTGTCGAACGTGTCGGAGAGCTTCAGCTCTTTCAGAGCCTGCGCATCCTTAGCGAGACCAACGATTTTTACGACAGCCTTCTTGCCTTTCGAAAGTTCGAACGGCACGCTGTAGTCGGTCTTGCTGACAGCGAGGCGAACGTCCATCCATGTGTCAGTCTTCTTGCCGTTGTCGAGCAGCACCTGAGCCTCGGGGCGGTTCTCCTCAATCGGCAGGATGAGATACTTGGTAGGGTTGGTCACTGTGACGATAGCAGTATCGCCGGCGAAAGTGGTCTTGATTGTTTGAGCCGAGGCTGCTGTAGAAGAAAGAGCCAGAGCTGCAAGGAAAAGTTTTGTATTCATTTTGTGATATTTAGCCCCTCCCCATCCCTCCCCATCGGGGAGGGGGTTCAGGGAAATGTTATTGTTAGTATAAATATTATTGTTTGCGCTCCCTCCCCGACGGGGAGGGCGGGGTGGGGCTTTAGAACTTCAGACTTGCTGAGAACTCCACGGTGAACGGACGCAGATAAGAGCCGGTCATGAGCTGGTTCTTGATGCCCTTTGCCTCGTCCTTTGTGATAAGCTCTGCGCCGGCGATAGAACCCTTGGCGCCAGTCTGGTTGAGGAAGTTGACTACGGTGCAACCGAGTGAGAGTCGCTTGTTTGCCTGCCAGTTGAGTCCGCCGAAAGTCTCCCAGTGGCCGTTGAAGTAGTATGCCTCGTTGATGTTCGCATAAGTCTTTGAGAAGTAGCGGAACGAAGCCCAGAGCTTCAGTGTCGGTGTAATCATGTAGCTCGGGTCGAGCTCTACGAGCACCTGCGGCACCTCAGCCACGATGTTGCCCGTGGCGTTGATCTTTCCCTCGTAACCGCTTGAGAACTTCACGCTTGTCTCGTACTTCTTGTACGTAGGTTTCTGATAGGTGAAGAGGAAGTGGAAGTCGAAACCCTTGAACGGGTGTGCCACAACGTCAGTCGTCCATCCCCATGTCTGTATGTCGTATGTGAGCGGTGCAGCCTTTATCTCGCCGTCGTGCTGGAGGTTGAGCGTAGAGTTGTTGTTGCTCTTCGAGATGTACGAGAAGAGCGAGGTGAGGCTCAGCCACTTGTTGTTGAAGTAGATGCCGGCGCGTCCCAGCGGCACCGAAATCTTGTCGGTGTTAGGCATTGAAGCCGGTGCGAAGGTAGAGATGTTCGGGTGCTGCACGATATAGGTGAAGTCGCCGGTGAAGCCGAAGCTCTTTGTCAACTTGTATGTCAGCGCCGCTGTGAAGTCGTAGTTCAGCCAGTCGTACTTCATGTTTACCGGGGCAATTTTCGTGCCATCAGTTGCCGTTGTGCCAAGATAGTAGTCGGCGAAGCGTCCCACGTACTCGCCGTCGGCGTTCTTCACCGCCGCGTTCTCGCCCTTCAGACGCTGCCACTCAAGGCGTACACCGTAGTAAGCGTTGAGCTTCGGCGTGATGTCCCAGTCATGAGTGATGTAGAGCGCGAGTTTGTTCTCGTGTCCCTTGTAATACTCAGACGCGTTCTTGTTGAAGTCGTAGAACACGCTCGCGTTCTTGTTGGTGTCCCAAAGGCGCACGGCGTAGGAACCGTCCTCGGGCACGCTCTGGTCGTACATGGTAGTGTTAGAGCAGTAGTCGATGTCGTAGTACCACTCGTTCATGCCCACACGCAGCGTAGATGTGCTGAAGCTCTTCGAGAGTTCGGAAGTGAAGAGCAGCTCGTCGATAGTGCCGGCGTTGAGGCACGACATACGTGTCTGCACGTAGCGTCCGTCGTACTTCTGCTGAGCCCCCATCGCGTCGCTATACATATAATTATATGCGCTTGCGTTGTCACCCTTCGTGTCGATGAGCTGCATCGGTGTCTGATAGACAAACGCACCGCGTGCATGGTCGTAGCGCACGGAGGTCTTCCAGTTGAAGCCGTCGCCGAAGCGCAGGTTGTTCAGCAGCGACACCTCCGACGAGCGGTTCTCGTCGTAGTCGTAGAGCGAAGTCTGCTTCAGTTCGCCGGTGCGCATGTCGCGGTAGGTGATGTTGGCATCCTTCGGCAGATAAGACGTGGTGCCGAGCTTGAACTTGCCGAACTCCTTAACAGAGCCGTCGCCCACGTAGATGAACGGAGCCGACTGCGTAGCGTAGTTGTACACGGGGTGCGAGTTGCTGTACTTGTACATGGCTGTCAGTTCGCCTCTGCCCTCGGCATAGCGCTTTGTGAGCGCCGCCTTGTAGATCTGCGTGCGGTCCTGATACTGCGTAGAGCGCAACTTGAATGTGCCCGGGTCGAAGTCCTGGTAGGCGCTCACGCTGTAGAAGAGGTCTTTAGCCAGAGAGCCGTTGAGGTTGAGCGACATCTCCTGCAGTCCGAAGTGGTTGGTCTTGTAGTTGAGCACGCCCTGGAAGCCCTCCTTGCCGAGCTGTGTCTGCGAGTTGACGGCGTAACCGATGTTGCCGGTGGTGATGGCTGTCTCCGAAATCTTCAGCAATCCGACGTGCGAGAGGCTCGCGTCCGAACGCCATGTAGCGTTGACGGGGTGTGGATTGGTGGCGTAAGTGACGGGCAGTCCGTTCTCCAGCACGTTCACGTCGGCAGACGGCAGACCGATCTGTATCTCGCGCGGGCCGTTTGCACTTGCCGCGTTGAGCATCACGTTGCGGTCGCCCTCCTCCTTTGAGTTGGAAGACTTGGATGTACCATTTTCTTTTTGTGCGTTTGCTGCAATCGCCATAACAGAAGCGAGAGCAATCGCCGAGAATCTTTTGTAGTCTTTGTAATACATGATGTAATGTATGAGGTTTTAGTTATTTCGACGCTGCAAAATTATAAAGTGCTGAGCGAAAGCGATTTAAATAAACGTTCATCTGCTGCAATATTTGTTTCATGTAACATATTCTAAAGTAGATGAACGATATTTTTCGTGCTCCTTTATACATTATCTATAATTTTGCGGCAGAAAAGTTCACAAATCATCTAATAACTAAAAAGTTTCATACGCAATGAACAATTCCAATCAAAGCAAACTGACACTCATCCCGGTGATGATTACGTTCTTCACGATGGGCTTTGTCGACCTGGTCGGTGCGGTTTCAAACAACATGCAGGAAGACTTCGGACTCTCCGACTCCGCTGCAAACTTCTTCCCCTCGCTCGTGTTCTTCTGGTTCCTTATCTTCTCTGTGCCTACGGGCATGCTCATGAATAAGATAGGTAGAAAGAAGACCGTGCTGCTCTCAGTAGTAATCACAACATTGGCTGTGTTCCTGCCGCTCTTCGACAGCTTTATGCCTACAAAGGAGAGCCAGCTTTGGCTGATGTACATCTCTTTCTCGCTGCTCGGCATAGGCAACGCCATCATGCAGACCGGCATCAATCCGCTCGTGACGATGCTCGTGAAGGGTCACTTGGCTTCGACGCTCACCTTCGGTCAGTTCGTTAAGGCTATCGCTTCGTTCATCGCTCCGCTCATCGCTGCTTGGGGCGCTACCACTACAGCTCCTATCCTCGGACTCAGCTGGCGCATCCTCTTCCTCCTCTTCTTCGTTATAGGTATGGTGGCTACGCTGTGGCTCGGCATGACACACATCGAGGAGGAACCTATCGAAGGCAAGGCTTCTGGCTTCGCCGACTGTCTGAAGATGCTCGGTTCGCCAATCATCCTGCTCTCGTTCGTCGGCATTATGTGCCACGTGGGCATCGATGTAGGTACTAACGCCGTTGCACCGAAAGTGTTGTTCGAGCGTCTTGGCGGTGCCGGCGACTCGCTCAGCCAGTTCGAGTACGCTACGTCAATCTACTTCGCGTTCCGTACGCTCGGCTGTTTCACCGGCTCAATCCTTATGCGCAAGCTCAATATCCGCACCTTCTTTACAATCATCGTGCTGATGATGGCGCTCTCTATGGTCGGTTTGGTGTTCGGCACAGAGAAGTGGGAGCTTTGGGCAGCTATCGCTCTCGTAGGCTACGGCAACTCTAACGTGTTCTCTATCGTCTTCTCGCAGGCTATGCTTTCTGCTCCGGAGAAGAAGAACGAGGTTTCGGGCCTTATGATCATGGGTCTGTTCGGCGGTACCGTCTTCCCGCTCCTTATGGGCTTCGCCAGCGACGCCGCAAAGACTGCCGGCGCTCAGTATCCGCAAATCTGGGCTGCTGCTGTGATGGCGGTAGGCGTGGCTTATCTGCTCAGCTATATACCTAAAGTAAAGCAGAACTAAAGCCCCTCCCAACCCTCCCCGTCGGGGAGGGCTTAGTTAGCTTAAAAAGGCTTAGTTTGTCTTGGCTTAGAAAGGCTTAAGAAGGCTTAGAAAGGCTTAAACGCTGCCTTAGAAAGGCTTAAAAAGGCTTAGTTCGGCTTAAAATGCTCGGCTTATTCAAAAAAAACAATAACTGAAGACAATAAAACTATGGAAAAGAAATATGTAGTAGGACTCGGTGAGGCACTCTGGGACGTGCTTCCTGAAGGTAAGAAACTTGGTGGTGCACCGGCTAACTTCGCGTTCCACGCCGGTCAGTTCGGCTTGAACTCAATCGCTGTGAGCGCTCTTGGCGAGGATAAGCTCGCTGAGGAGACCGTGCAGCAGCTCGAGGAGAAGGGCTTGCAGTATTGCATGCCGCGCGTGCCTTATCCAACCGGCACCGTGCAGGTGAAGCTCGACGACGAGGGCATACCTACATACGACATAAAGGAGAACGTAGCGTGGGATAACATCCCGTTCACCGACGAGGTGAAGGCTATCGCTGAGAACACAAAGGCTGTGTGCTGGGGCTCGCTCGCTCAGCGCAACGTGGTGAGCCGCGAGACTATCTACAAGTTCCTCGACGCTACACCTGCCGATTGCATGAAGATATTCGACATCAACCTGCGCCAGGACTTCTACACAAAGGATGTTATCTGTGAGAGCATGAAGCGCTGCAACGTTCTTAAGATCAACGACGAGGAGCTTGTGCTCATCGGCAGAATGTTCGGCTATCCGGGCTTGGACATCGAGAACAAGTGCTGGCTCATCCTTGGCAAGTACGACCTCGATATGCTCGTGCTTACCTGCGGCGTAAACGGCTCGTACGTGTTCACACCAGGCGAGATGTCGTTCCAGCCCACACCGAAGGTTGAGGTGGCTGACACCGTTGGCGCAGGCGACTCGTTCACGGGCACCTTCTGTGCTTCTATACTCGCCGGAATGCCGGTGACTGAGGCTCACGAGCGCGCAGTGAGAGTGAGTGCATACGTCTGCACGCAGAACGGCGCAATGCCCGTACTGCCTGAGGAGGTGAAGTAAAGCTCCTCTCAAAATTTGTTGTTAGAGTTAGAAGCCGGAGGCATCGTTGCCTTCGGCTTTTTTCGGTTATATCATACAAACGTTTTTCTGTTTCAGATTAAAGCAGTAACTTTGCAGCTAAATAGGAGGTATGGGCATCTTGCCCATACCACGCACCCACAAACACACCCACACACACCCACAAACGCTTTTAAAAGTAAAGAAGTAAAAAGTATATGAAATCACTAAGCCGCATCCTTAAAGGCAATCCTACAGTGACAGAGAGCACGGTCTATTACGTGCTCGTCATCTGTTGCATATCTCACTTTCTGAACGACATGATACAGTCGATCATTCCGTCTATCTATCCTATCCTCAAGGACAAGTTCGACTTCTCGTTCGCGCAGATAGGTATCATAACGCTCGTCTTTCAGATGACATCCTCCATTCTGCAGCCCTTCACCGGACTGTCTGCCGACCGCCATCCGCGCCCCTATGCGCTCTCCGTCGGCATGTGCTTCACGCTCGCCGGACTGCTCATGCTTGCGTTCGCCGAGAACTATCAGCTCATACTGCTGGCTGTGAGCGTCGTAGGCTTCGGCTCGTCCATGTTCCACCCTACGGCGTCGCGCGTGGCGCAACTGGCATCGGGCGGCAAGAAGAGTCTTGCACAGTCTATCTTTCAGGTGGGCGGCAACGGCGGTTCGGCGCTCGGCCCGTTGCTCGCAGCGCTCATCATCCTGCCCTTCGGACAGCACGCCATATCGTGGTTCGCCATAGCCGCCCTGCTCGCAGCACTCATCATGGTGCGCCTCGGAGCGTGGTATAAAGCCCGCCTGCAGTATGCCGTGAAGCATCCGCGCAAGGCGGAAGTGCTGAACACGCACATCTCCCGACGCGCAAAGTACGGCGCATTGCTCATACTCATCCTGCTCGTCTTCTCGAAATACTTCTACACATCCTGCATCACGAGCTACTTCACGTTCTACCTCATCGACAAGTTCGGCGTCTCGGTGCAGGCTTCGCAGATATGCCTCTTCGTGTTCCTCGCCGCCTTCGCCATCGGCACGCTCGCCGGCGGCGTGTTCGGCGACCGCTTTGGACGCAAGTACGTGATATGGTTCTCCATTCTTGGCGCGGCTCCGTTCGCCCTCGCCATGCCCTACGTCAGTCTGACGTGGACCATTGTGTTCACCTTCCTCTCCGGACTCATCATCGCCTCGGCGTTCTCCTCGATAGTGGTCTACGCCACCGACCTCATGCCCGACAAAGTAGGACTCATCGCTGGCATCTTCTTCGGCTTGATGTTCGGTCTGGGCGGCATCGGTTCGGCGTTCTTCGGATGGCTCGCCGACAAGACCAGCGTCGAATTCATCTTCAAGGTGAGCGCATTCCTGCCGCTGCTCGGCATAATCGCCGGACTGCTGCCCGATACGCAGAAGCGGTCATAGTGGGGAGGCGTGTCAATAAGCAACGTCATGCAAGAGCCGGTTCTAAATCGGCTCTGCCTATTGCGATTCTATACACATTATATAATATATAGGTAGGTATGTAACCCCATTCTTTATCTCCACTTGTTGTGCATTGGAGAGTACGAAGGCTTGTTGTATGTTGTATTCCTTTATCTGTAAGAACTTATCAAGTGCGCTATGCACTTGATAGTCCTTTCCCGATTTTATTTCGAGCGGAAGTACCGAAAGATTCTCCATGTCGTCTATCAGATAATCCACTTCGCCCGTCTTTTTGTTGTCATAGTAATAGAGGCTGAAACCGTGCGCCTTCAGCTCTTGAGCAACAACCGTTTCGTAGACCGATCCGAGATTAATGCTTGCCACATCATCCATTATAGCTTTAATGTTGTTGCCGTAGAAAATGCTTGTCAGTATGCCTACATCATTGATGTAGAGTTTTAGAAGGTTCTTGCCGCTGTTTTCTATCAATGGGAAACTTGGCTTGCTGATAGCCTTTACCTCTAATGCTATACCCGACGAAATCAGATAGTCGAATTCCTCAGCGTAGTCGTTCATACGTTTTCCCTTCTTGTCTTCAATGTCTTTTGCTACTACTCGCTTCTTCTTGTTTTCCAAGTTGGAAGGTATCATACTGTAGATACGCTGTATCTTCAGTCGGTTGTGCATGTCTTCATAGCGTGCAGCATCAACTCCGTAGAGATGATGCGTAGCATTATGAATGCTACGGATTGTAGTGATATTCTTTGTTGTCACGAACTCGTTTACGGCATCCGGCAAACCTCCAACCAAGAGATACTTCTTGAATAAATCGAGCAGTTTGTTGTGGATGGCTTCAGGCATCGACTCCCTATCCGCAAATTTCTTGCGGATAGTGTCAAGTACCAGTTGACCGACACCATTGGCTATTAGGAATTCCTCAAAATCCAATGGATACATGTGCTTGATGATTATGCTGCCCAGTGGGATGGACGACGTGGTCTTTAGCGTGACGCCTAACAACGAACCGCTTGCGATATATGTGAACTTGTTGTCTTCTCGCAAGAACTTTAGCAAGGTTAGCAGGTGGTCGTATGCTTGTATCTCGTCGATGAATACCAAGGTGTTCTCCTTTTCTTTCATTCTGTCGCCAGCTATCGTACTTAAAGCCAGATAGAAATCATCTACAGACTTGGCTTCTGCAAACGTTCTATTTCCAAGCTTGTCTGTCTCCATATTAATCTCAATGTAGTTCGGAAAAAGTTTCTTTCCTACTTCGCGGATAATGTACGACTTGCCAATCTGACGCGCACCGTCTATAATCAGAATCTTGTTAGTGTCTGATTGTAAATGGTTTGTGATGTATTTTTCTATCTTTCTGTATAGCATAATTACACTTTTCTTGTATTTCTTACGCTGCAAATATACACTTTTCTCACGAAACTACCTATCAAAATATACACTTTTCTCGTTAAATTATGGGTTTGAAAGAACATTTATGGATATTTTATTCGGTTTTTGCAACCTCATTGCACTGCATTTTTTATAATTTTGCATTCAAATTATAAGAAATCAGTATGAAAAAGACAATACCAGTTATAGGTATGGCGTGCGTTGTCTGCGCCGCCAACGTAGAGAATACGCTCCGTAAGTTGCGAGGCGTCAACTCGGCTACAGTAACGCTGTCTACACGCGCGGTGCTCGTAGACTACGACCCAGACGTGATTACGCTCGACGATATGAAGCGCGAGGTGAGCAACGCCGGCTACGACCTCGTGGTGGAGAACGACCGCAACGCCGAGGAGATTAACCGCCGTGAATACACGCTGTTGCGCCGCCGTACGCTGCTTTCGTGGCTGTTCGCCGCGCTCACGATGTACTTCGGCATGAGCAGCGACGGAACGTTCAACAACCAAATCTGCCTCATACTCGCTCTCTTAAACATGTTCTACTGCGGCAGGCGCTTCTATGTGTCGGCGGCAAAACAGATAACGCATCGCACGGCGAACATGGACTCGCTCGTGGCGCTGAGCACGCTCATAGCGTTCCTCTTCAGCACGTTCAACACCTTCTTCGGCGACGTGGTTTGGGGCGCACGCGGCATAGAGTGGCACACCTACTTCGACGCTTCGGTGATGATAATCACGTTCGTGCTTACAGGTCGGTGTCTTGAGGAGAAAGCAAAAGACAGCACGGCGAGCAGCATACGCCAGCTCATGGGTATGCAGCCCAAGACAGCGCGCATCGTGACGCACGAGAAGATGGAAAGCACCGACGACTACCGCATGGAGGAGGTGCCTATCTCTACGATTCAGATAGGCGACACGATAGAGGTGCGCGCCGGAGAGAAAATTCCGGTGGACGGCGTGGTGTGTGCGGCAGAGAGTTTTATGACCGCCGATGCGGCGTATGTAGACGAGGCTATGATAAGCGGCGAACCTACACCGGCTATGAAGAAAGCAGGCGACACCGTGCTCGCCGGAACCATACCGAGCCAGGGCAAGCTGCGCATGCGTGCGCGACAGATTGGCGAGAACACCGCCCTTGCGCACATCATACGCATGGTGCAGGAGGCGCAGGGCAGTAAGGCTCCCGTGCAGCGCATCGTAGACCGAGCCGCACGGGTGTTCGTGCCGACGGTGGCTGCCATCGCTCTGCTCACGTTCTGCGTGTGGTGGGCTGTAGGAGGCAACGCCGCACTGCCGCACGCTATTCTCTCGGCTGTGGCAGTGCTCGTCATTGCCTGCCCCTGCGCAATGGGATTGGCTACGCCGACGGCGCTCATGGTGGGCATCGGTAAGGCGGCGCAGAAGCAGATTCTGATAAAGGACGCATCGGCACTGGAGAACCTGCATAAGATTCAGGCACTCGTCGTCGACAAGACGGGCACGCTCACCATTCCAAACCCGAACATTGACTTCACACGCCCGACTGACATACCGCTCGAAGAGCGCGAAACGCTGAAGCCTAACGCCAAGGAGGCGATAGCGCAGCTGCAGTCGGCTGGCATCGAGGTGTACATGATGAGTGGCGACAAGGAGGAGGCAGCGCACTATTGGGCTGCTGAGGCTGGCATACGCAACTATCGCAGCAAGGTGTTGCCAGGCGACAAGCAGGCGCTCGTGCAGCAACTTCAGAGCGAAGGCAAGCGCGTGGCTATGGTGGGCGACGGCATTAACGACACGCAGGCACTCGCCCTCGCCGACGTTGGTATAGCTATCGGTCGTGGCACAGATGTGGCGATGGACGTGGCGCAGATAACGCTGATGGGCGACGACCTCATGGCGCTGCCCGAAGCCGTAAAGCTCAGTAGACGTACCGTGCGCATGATATGGCAGAATCTCTTCTGGGCATTCGTCTACAACATCGTCTGCATCCCCCTCGCTGCCGGCGCCCTACACATCTTCGGCGTCTATTTCCAAATCACGCCGATGTGGGCAAGCGCCCTGATGGCGTTCTCAAGCGTAAGCGTAGTGCTCAACTCGCTGCGCCTGCGCTACGCGTAACGGATTGTTTACCGGACAGCAATAATTTATAATTTGTCATTACGTAACAGTTCTCCCCAACACTACAACAACCCCTTAATAAACTGAGCACAGCTTTTGCAGATTCTCTTCGAAGTGTTCTTTGTCAATGGCGCTGTTCTTTAGTGTAGAGCGATAGTTGTATATTGTTTGTAGCGAGTAGGAGAGGATGCCGGCAATCTTAGGACTTTCCGTTACACCCAGTCTTACCAAGGCTGCTACACGCAAGCTTGGAGTCAGTTCGTTGTCTTCCTTAAGCTCGATTTGTGCCTCGGGTATCAGCAGTGAGTTCAGCTCATTTACAAACGAGGGATAGAGCGAGAGGAAGATTTTGTCGAACTGCGAGAAGAAGCTCTGGCTCTCCTCTGTGCCTCGCTTTGAAGATGAGAGAATGCTCAGCAGTTCGTTCTGCTGATTGGCTTTAATTTTACGTATTACCAGTTTGCGCTGACTGTCCAACCGCTCAATATACTGATAGCAGAGCATGATAAAGGCATTAGCCATCAACTCACGCTTTGCGTTGGTGTTTTCAAGCTCATCATTTGCGTCCCGAAGTGCTTTGTTTGAGTCCTTAAGCTCATCGTTTGAGCCCTTAAGCTCGTTGTTAGAGTCTTTAAGTGCTTTGTTTGAGTCTTTAAGCTCGTTGTTAAAGTTCTTAAGTTCATTGTTATTGTACTTAAGTTCATTGTTATTGTATTTAAGCTCATCATTAGAGTCCTGAAGTGCTTTGTTTGAACTCATTAGCTCATCATTAGAGTCTTGAAGCGCTTTGTTTGAGCCTTTAAGCTCATCGTTAGAGTCTTGAAGTGCTTTGTTTGAACTCATTAGCTCATCGTTAGAGTCCTTAAGTGCTTTGTTTGAGCCCTTAAGTTCATCATTAGAGTCCCGAAGTGCTTTGTTTGAGCCTTTAAGTTCATCGTTAGAGTCCTTAAGTGCTTTGTTTGAGCCTTTAAGTTCATCGTTAGAGTCTTGAAGTGCTTTGTTTGAGCCCTTAAGTTCATCATTAGAATCCCGAAGTGCTTTGTTTGAGCCCTTAAGTTCATCATTAGAGTCCCGAAACGCTTTGTTAGAGCTTATCAGTTCATCGTTTGAGTCTTGAAGAGCTTTGTTGTCCTTTAGCTGTTGTTTGTTGGTAGCGCTCAACTCTTCAGTCAAGGCTTTCAGTTCCTTCTCCGACAGTTTCAACAAATCTTTTTTCCGGTTGACGTACACTACTGCTGCTGCAATGACAACCAACAGCACAAGTATACATATTATCGTTACGTTTTTCCAGATGGCTTCCTTTTGGAGCTTTTCATTGTAAGCTGACAATATTACATGCAGGTTGGCGTATAGCTCCACACGTTGCAGATGACTATTATAGTCATGTGCGTCTTTCAATGTTTGATTGATATATTTCCGGGCTTTGTCAAGATCATTTTTGTTTTTATAAAGCGATAGAGCAACATCCTGCAATGCCAGACTCTCATTGTTTGACGACATTACATCGCTAATAGCAGCAAGCAGCAGATAACGCCTCTGCTGCTCCCACAGTTTATTGTTGCCGTAAGCCTTCGACAGAACGCATGCCGCCCTGCCGTACATGCGGTTTTCGGGTCCGAACATTTGCATTGCCTTATTCAATGAAGTGCTAATCTCATTGATACTCTTGCCTGAGTAAAAGAGGTTAATACCCTTCATGTAATAATACATTGCACTATTCTTCGGACAGTAGTATAGAGCCTTGCCAATATATTCCTTGAACAGTTCGTTATAATGTTTGCTGAACTCCATTTTCTGACAATGTGCATTCAGATTGTAATAAAGTGAACTCTGGGCGCAGTAGAAAAGGAAATTTTGCTTTGGATCGGATTGTGATATCTCGATTTTGTCCAGATTTTCCTTCGCCTCAATATAGAAGCCTCGTTCAATCAGCAGACTTGCCTTTGTAATCAGGAATCGGTTGCAATAATCAGAATTGCCAGTCTGTTTGGCAAGGCTTATTCCCCTTTGGACATACACCATTGCCGAGTCGTAAACGTATAGACTATACTCGTTTGCCAACTGTTCATATATGCGTAGCTTGTCTGTTGCAGCGGTCACGAATTTAGCTCCAAGCTTAATGTCTTTTAGCCTTTTTTCTTTTATGACATCATAATCCGCACTATGGGCTATTACTGAGTCTAATCTTTCGTAAAGTTTGTTATTGTCTGCGCGAGCATTAATGATCGACAGACAGATAGTTATGGTTAATATCAATATCCTCATGGTCTTTAAATCTTTAGATTTTACCTTTTCTATCTACAAATTTACAGATTTTTTATTAGATATATTATATGAACTTTCTACTTTTTTTTTATCGTTTTTTTTCGATTCTTACTTTCTTTTACCCCCCCCCGTTGCGTAAGTTGCTGTTTATCTGATAGTTGTGAATTTCTCATATTACTCGTACTTACTGGAAGCTTACTTGATGCACTTTAATCTCCAGGATATATATACCTTTGCGTCGAAGATTTTGAGAGGCGCAAATTCCGAATTTAGAAGAAACGTTTTGATTGAAATAATAATACGTATAATACGATAAAATCAAAAAAACTTTTTTAATGATGTCAATGAGATTTTTCAGGAAAATTTGTTTTGTCGCAACTCTCTTGCTTTTGGCCATGCCGATGGTTGCAGCAACCGCAAGTGGTGTTGGCAAAAGCGAGATGAAGGTTTGGCAAGATTCAGATCCGTCTAAGGAGAATTATTTTAACAACCGTCGTGCTCTCGTAGGACCGGGATGTACAATCAATAGCATTGGTGATGGTGTTCAGGTGGTTTCTGGAACAGCTAATCTTCAGAACCTTTGCAACGAGAATATGGATGATTATGCTACGATTCCGGCGCTTGTTGGAGCTACCGTAGTAGCAAGTCCTATTATCAGTGTTAAGGACAATCAGCATTATTATGCTGGTGGTACAGAGGCTGGTTTTGTCATTTGTGCAAAATCAAAGGCAAGCATCCTTACTCTCGATTTAGCACAGTTCTATAAGATTCAGTTCCTTAAGGACGGAGAAAAAGTAGACAAGCCCCAGTCGATCTCTACCGGTAAGTCTGTCACTGGTCTTGGACTGTCGTTGCTGACAATTCCTGGTTCTGATCAGGTTAACAAATTGTATATGGCAACTGCACCTGGCGATTTTGATGAGATTAAGCTCGTTCAGTGTGGCGTTGATGCTAAAGTGCTCTCTGCTATAAATATCAAGTATGCGTTTGTAGGCAAGGCTCGTGAGTATACTATTACCAACAACAAGGAGAATGGCATCGCCAAATACGCCCAGGAACAAGGCCGAAAGAACATCACACTGGACTGCGACGGAGTTAGCCACTTGGTGAGCAAAAAAGAAAATGTCATTGATGAAGACCTGACAAATAGCTTTGACATAAATGCCCTCAATCTTGTTTTGGTTCAGTTAGGATCACGACCCATTAAGGTCATTGCCAAACCTTCCGACAATCAGGAAGCCTTTCCTGCAAATACGGAGGTGGGATTCAAATACGCAAGCTCAGCCCTTTTGAATCTGAAGTTGGGCGATGGCATCCGCTTGACTTTCTTCAACAAGGAAGGCACGGAGATAGGGCACAAAGTTATACCAACCACCGTATTGGGTCTGGGTCTTATCAAAAAGTCAACAGAAGCCGAGTTGGTAATGAAAGCGCCTTGGGATTTCTCAGCCGTGAAACTGTCTGTCGAAGGGCTTAATGCGGGCTTGACTGGCACAAACAAGGTTTACTACGCCTTTGTCCGCATGGCTCCCGATGCAGCTTCTCATCATTGCCCAATCAATGCCACATCAAGTCGCGATGTGTCTGGAAGTGTCAATCAGTTCCAGTTGCAGCACAATGATACCGTAAAGGTAGAATGGTCGATTGTAGATCGTCCAACAGGTTCAAATGTAGAATTGAACACAGAAACTGGTCTGGTTTCTAATCTTGATATTCCAGGCAAATATGTGTTTAAGGCAACAGTTCTTAAAGATGAAGGCAGAAGCGAAAAATGTTATGAACTGACAACCCTCAACTATGCTCCCACATATGTTGCGGAGGAACACGGAGTGGATATCCTTGTCAATAAGGAGGGTGAGGAGCCTAAATATATGTTGAGCGATAAGTTTGGCGGTGGTTTGATACAGATATTCGATAGAATGATGAACTGCTCAGCCATACTTACTACTTCTCTCAACGATTTCGCCTATCGTGAGCCAGGCGTTGAAGTGGCTGCCAACAAGGGTCTCGTTGGCATCAAGACTGCTGATGGCTCTAACTTTGCTGATGGTTTGAATGGTAATGCAAGAGCTTTCAATGGCAAGATGAAGGTTGGTTTTGTGGTATCTGCCAAGGCTACCGGACTCGATGCTGATGTGCTTAAGCTCTACAACATCAAACTCTACAATGATGGCAAGGAAGTGACTGAAGGTGTAACAACCCATTGGGATGCCATCTCAGCTGGACTTATCGGTAAAGAGGAAACACGTAAAATGTGTCTGAACGTTGAAGTGCCCGCGGGCTCTGTGTTTGATGAGATTGTACTTTATAACACAGACGTTCTTTCTGCCGACCTCTCACAGCTCAATGTCTACTATGCGTATGTAGCCGATGCAGATGCCGACAATGCTACAATCAATCCCGTTTACGGCGCTCAGGTGGTATCTACAAATAATACCAATGCATCAATCGACTTTGCAAACACTCAGATTGTCCAAGTTGCCAACATTGGCAACGGCTACAACGAGTTGAGCAATTTGATTGACGACTCGATGGATACATACTTGACTCTCCCGTTGGGCGTAGACTTGGGAGGCTCTACAATCTCAGTCAATATGGGTAAAGTAGTTGATAAGGGACAGCAGCTTGTTATGGTAACCCAGAATCTGGCTTTAGGATTGGGTGCAAGTCTGGGCGAAGGTCTAAAGTTGACCACCTATCTTGATGATGAGGAGCAGGAAGAACTGACAAGCTGGAAGGTTCTTGGTGCTGATGTTATTGGCAGTAAGGGCGATAGCTATGCCGTGCTTAATCCAACCAAGTCGTTCGATCAGGTTCGTATCACACCTGTCAAGGCACTCTCTGCTCTTGAGAATCTTCAGATTAAGGGCTTCGCTCTGCGTACTGACATGAACGACGACGGAACCCTCAACGGATACGACGACCTTCTGGTTCTTGATGAGGACAATACTCTTGCAGTTGCTAAGTCATACACTGGAGCCAAGATGCTGTTGCACCGTACATTCACCAAGAGTGCTGACAACAACAAGAAGGGATGGAACTCTATCATTCTTCCCGTCGATATGACAGCAGCTCAGGTTAAGGAAGCCTTCGGCGAGGGTGTACAGATGGCAGAGTTCGACCGTTTGGAGAACAACTGGATAAAGTTCTCTACAGTAAACGTAGCCGCTGATGGCGTAGTGCTGCATAAGAATACACCTTATATAATATATCCTACTAAGGAGCCGCTCGGCAACTATTCATACACTATCGACGGTGTTACGAAGATTCTCGACGGTCATGTATATGTAGCCAATGGCATCAACTACGATGACCAGACATCTAATCTGACACACACGGTAAATGGTGGAGGCATGACCTACACCGGTTCGTACAGCAATCCGACTACGGTATCAGCTGATTCTTATATGTTCAGCAAGGGCGACTTGATTCACACAAATAAAGACCATACTGTAAAGGCTTATCGTTGCTGGCTTAAGGATGATATGCACACGGGCAAAATGTTGATGTTCTCAATTAATGGTAACGGCATAGACGGAACAACCGGCATCCACGTGATTGAGGAGAACAAGCAGAATACAAACACCGGCATCTACAACCTTGGCGGTGTGCGCATGAACACCAACAATATCGATAAGTTGCCGAAGGGTGTGTATGTTGTTAACAACAAGGTAGTGGTAAAGAAATAATATTATAACTGCATTATGAAAAAGAAGAAATACGTAGCTCCGGAGATTAGCGTTATCGAAATGGATCCTTTACAGATAATGGCTGGAAGCCTTGAAAGTGACCGTGGCTGGAGTCCCGACGGTGACGAAAAGAATGGATTCAGCGTCCAGGAAGAAGAGGATGGTGGAGATTATGAATTCTAAATTCTATATAGCTAAGACATTATAATTTTTGATTGCCGTTGAGCGCCTTGCAATGCAAAAACATCTGCAAGGCGCTTTCTTTGTTATTAATAATTCAAGTTTCGCAAGCGAAAGTAGTTAAGAAGTTAAGGAGTTCTCGCACCCTTC
>OGGF01000661.1_pt1 | contig 18681 bp, 9 predicted proteins | sample 1571211 | NCBI WGS metagenome assembly OGGF01 (sample SAMEA2582020, study PRJEB24529) | metagenome | biome: Human gut stool | place: China | collected 2011 | reverse complement strand
TTTTATTTACTGCCAGAGCCGCTTAGGCTTGGCGAATTTTTAACGAACTATTGTAGTTTAATACCGTTATAATTAATTCATTTAAATAATATATATGAAATTTCCCCGTTTTACACCATTTCCCGGCAGGTATGCCTTTTTGCGTCATCTGCTCCCGGCACTTGTTGCCGGTGGTATCTGCCTTTCCTCCTGTGAGGACGACATGGATCGGCCTTCGCTTTCCTCACATGTATCTTTCACCTCCGAGATCAGTTCTACCTGGAGGACCCCGGCTACCCGTTCCACTGCCAATGCCGGTACTCCGCAGGGTACTGTCACCGCCTTACAAGGCGGCAGCACTCCCCTTTACCTGCACACGCTTTACACCGACAGCATCGCTTCCCCCTCTTCGGGCAGCCGACCGGACACGACCGTCCTTACCCGTGCCATTCCCATCAAGAATGACAATATGTACGACAGTTTTGGTGTCTCCGCTTACTCCTACACCGGTTCGTGGAGCGAAAGCAGCCCCCCCAACTACTTCTATAATGCCACTGCCAGCAAATCCGCCAGCGGCGATTATGCACTTGCCTCCACCTATTACTGGCCCGGTGCTTCATATAAAATGAAGTTTTTCGCCTATGCCCCGAAAGACAACGGGCAGTACGTACTCTCCGGCAGCACGCACCCCGGTTCTCCCACCATCAGCGTCACTATTCCAAGCGATGTCACTGACCAGAAGGATCTTCTCGTGGCACAGACGGCTGAACTGGCCGGCAACACCAACACAGCCGTGGCTCTTACTTTCAACCATGCCCTGACAGCCGTCAGGTTCGTGTGCGGGGATGACATGCAGGGAGGTACCGTAAAGAGCGTCAGTCTGAAAAATGTCTATTCTAAGGGGACTTTCAATTATGAAACACGTAGCTGGAGTGATGTAGATACTCCCGCCTCTTTCTTGCAGACATTGGATAAATCCACTACGGGAACCCCGGAAGAAGTCCTTACTACTGATGCACAGACTTTCATGATGATCCCGCAGACGCTTCCCGACGGCGCGCAAATCGAAGTCGTATTCACTGACTATGCCGGCACAGACCACACGCTGACCGCTGACATCAAAGGCACAGTCTGGCCTATTGGAAAGACTGTCACTTACAAGATTTCCAGCAGCTCCATAAACTGGAGCTACACGCTTACTGTTACCGGGCTGAACGACTTTACCTATACTGGTGGTACACAACAATACAGTGTCACAAGCTACCGGAAGAATGGCAAAGGGGTTAAAGAACCCGTCGAATGGAAGACACAGTTTTCAGAGAACGACGGAGTATCATGGACAGATATCAAACCCGCCTGGCTGACCGGTTTCACCGCATCCGGAGCCGGTGGAGAAACTCCACAATCATACAATGTAAGTGTCAGTACACAGACAGGTAATGATGTAGCTTTCTCCACAGGAATACTAAAAGATTCCCCGGTAAAAGGTTCAGAAATTAATCCATTTAACCTTGCTAACCAGTCTGACGGTGGTCAAATAAATGAAAATACTGCCAATTGCTACGTTGTCAGTGCTCCAGGATACTATTCTTTTCCTATGGTATATGGTAATGCCATCAGAAAAAGTAAGCTTAATCCAGATGCATACACTTACTTTCCTCGTGCCAACAACATTCTATCTCCTTTCATTAACCATTTAGGACAGGAGATCACAGACCCGTATATTATTTTCAATCATGTTATACCAGATCATGCCGAATTGTTATGGGAGGATGCTCTTAATCTTGTTACAGATATAAAATATAATCCTGGGGATAATGGCGGTAATATCTCCTTTAGGGTGGATAAAACCACTATCCGGCAAGGAAATGCCGTGATCTGCATAAAAGATGAACAAGATCAGACTCTTTGGTCTTGGCATATATGGGTGACCGATATGAATATTGGCACAACTATACCTTTGAAGAATTCATCTATGATCAATGAATGTATGAAATATCCTCTTGGTTATTGCGAAGCAAATTCCATAACTTATCCGTCACGCAGTTGTAGAGTTAGATTTGTAGCCGGAGACAAGAAAGAAGAGATGATCGTCAATCAAAATGAAAAGGTGGTATCCTATAATGACAACATTGTTTTTTATCAATGGGGACGCAAAGATCCGTTTATCCCTTCAGATGGTTCTGCAAACAATAAAATCTGGTATGATCAAAACAACAATCCTAATATATCCAGTCCTGTTGTAAGGTATTATGAAAGTAAAGAAACATGGTATATGGATTGTATTTCCTATCCTAATGTGATGTACACGTTGAAAAATAAAGAACTTTACAGAAAGAATCTGTGGAATAATATGTATCAAAAGGATCTTACATATTATTCAGTGCTGAAAACCATTTATGATCCCTGTCCTGTTGGATTCACCATTCCGGGACTGTCCGCTTTTCAGTCACTAACTAAAACCGGAAATGCAGAATATGCTAATACCGATAATATTAATGGTATTTGGGATGGTAACTTAAACGCTTGGAAAATGAATTTAAATGAAGATGCAATTAACTTCTTATATTTATATGCGTTTGGATATCGCAAGAATACCGATGGTAATCTCTCTGATGTTGGCAAACTTGGTTTCTATTGGCTTTCTGATCCTTCTATCATGCCATTATATCAGGGGTATCGGCTGGACTTTAAATCCGATCATCTATCTCCTATGGGTAGGGGAGATATGGATCATAGTTTTGGAGTGACTCCCATAAAAGAAATGAACTAATACTTTATTTTATTAGGTGTCATCCCATGTGATCTTAAAGTAGCATGAGATGGCACTAAAAATCTATTAGCGTTTTCCGATCTTCTTGTTTTCCAGTATAATGCGGCATCTTACTAAATAACTTTTCAAAATACGTATTTACAACCGATTATTAATCAATATTTTGCAAACAATAAGTCAGAAATATGGTTGTGGTCCTTAATGATACATTCTAAAGGGCGCAGATTTAACGGTTTTATTAATTCTTAACCTTCTTAGGGCATCAATATGATGCCAAATCTTCTCTTTTCAGTACAATTCGTTTCTGAAGTTCCACTTATATTTTTGATTCATTTAAAACTGCTCAATAACAATACAAAAAATAGAATAATATTCTTATTTATTAATTATTTACGTATTAATAATAGAAAAGAAAGTGTTTAATTATAAAAGCATATAATTTGCATACAAGAACCAGTCTTTTTTAGATAAATATAATATCAATATATAGTATCGGTAAGTAGTACACAAAGTATATCTTTTCTTGTGGTTGCAGGTATTCTTTTGACCATTACACTAATATATACTGGCAAAAACAAAAGCTTATGATTTTTTTGTTTTCGCCAGCATATATTTTGCTGTTAGTAGGTGTATGTATTTAGTTTACTTTGAACATATATACAAAATTGTAAATTAAACTTAATATAGAAGATTTCTATCCTACTATTGTTGTCTATTCATGTCAGTATATGTAAACTTGACATAGTTGGAGATACAAATATATGTTTTACAACTAGTTTCTTGCATATATCAATAGGGATTAAATCCCAAAAGACATCAACACAACTGAACGAGCAAAAATAACTAAATTGATAATACGTATATATAATAATCTATTGGCTACAGAAACAAAAAAGAGATTAGGTAGATCAAAAAAATATTTTAGCGTTTATTTTTAATATATTATTTTATACTCCCGCCCCCAGATAAAATAATTAATTATTGTAACAAACTTATTTTTGATAAAAAATACAATAAATACTATTTATTAATTAAATATATTATTTATCTTTGAGTCGAAAATAAAAAATAATGTTAAACCTTAAAGTTTCGAACTTCATGAATTTAAAGAATCATTTTTTTATGAAGATGGGAGGGGTGTTGCTAACATCAGGCACATTGTTGTTTTCAGCACCGTTATCTTCAACGGCACGGGCTGCTGATGGCACCGAGACGGTGATGAAGCAGGCCATAATGCAAGGAAAAGAAGGCCCCCAAAAAAGAACTATTACCGGTGTCATCACTGATGCAATCGAGGGAACACCTGTAGTAGGAGCCACAATCAAAATCAAAGGTCAATCCGCAGGTACAATTTCGGGATTGGATGGTGACTTTTCATTGTCAGTCACCAGCAAGGATGTACTTCAAATCAGTTTTGTGGGATACAAAACAAAAGAAGTGCAGGTAGGGGATCTGGGTGTTCTCAACATTAAATTGGAAACTGACAGTGAGCTTCTAAACGAAATTGTGGTAGTAGGTGCCGGAACACAGAAGAAAGTCAGTGTGACAGGTGCAATTACATCAGTGAAAGGTCTGGCTTTAGCTTCTCCAACCTCTTCGCTGACCAACTCATTTGCCGGTAAACTGGCCGGTGTTATTTCAACTACCAATAGCGGTGCTCCGGGTGAGGCTGCCGCTTTCTACATCCGTGGTATCGGAACGTTTGGTGGACGGGCCACTCCGCTGATTATGCTGGATGACGTGGAAATTTCAGCATCAGACTTGAACAAAATTCCTGCAGAAACAATTGAAAGTTTCTCTATTTTGAAAGATGCCTCTGCCACAGCTATCTATGGTGCTCGTGGTGCCAATGGTGTGATGTTGGTCACCACAAAGACCGGTAAGGAAAATGAAACGACCAAAGTGAACGCCAGCATTGAAAACTCCTTCAACGTTATGGACCGTTTCCCGGAATTTGTGGATGGAGCTACCTGGATGGAAATGTACAACGAAGCACAACTTACCCGAGACCCGCATGCTTCTCAACGCTACAGCCAGGAAATTATCGACAACACTCGCAAGGGGATCAATCCGCTGATATACCCCAGTATAGACTGGACTGACTACATTTTCAAGAAGATGGCTATGAGCCAACGTGCAAACATCAACGTATCGGGTGGTGGTTCGAAAGCCACGTACTATATGAGTATTCAGGCAAACCATGATACCGGATTGTTGAATACGAAGAAATTCTATTCTTTCAACAATAACATTAACAATTGGTCCTACAATTTCCAAAACAATATTCGTTACAAGCTGACGCGCAGCACTACTATTGATTTGAGGATGAATGCGCAGATTTCGAACAACAACGGCCCTCAATATAACCCCGCTGATTTGTTCGCCAAAGCCCGCACTACCAACCCGGTAAGTTTCCCGGCTATTTTTCCGGCACAAGAGGGTGACGAGCATCCGCGCTTCGGTAATGCATACCGTACAGGTAATACTTTGATGGAAAATCCATATGCATTTATGAATACATCATTCAAAAATTACCAGTCAAACACACTGAATACTTCCTTGAAGATTACACAAAACTTTGATTTCATCACCAAGGGATTGAAGGCTACCGCATTGATTAACTTCAAGAACTGGTCGTACAACCAATATACCCGTACTATCGACCCCTATTTTTATCGGGTAAAAACCGACAGCTACAACCCGGCTACCAATACATACGAACTGGAACGTTTGGGTACATCTGGAACAGATTATATTGCCCAATCGGGTATTACCAAAGGCGGTGATAACACGTTCTTCTTGCAATTTACAATAGACTATGCCCGCCGCTTTAATAAACACAACGTAGGCGGCATGTTGCTTTACACACAACGTGAATATAAAAATGATGTGCTGCCCAGCCGCAATCAAGGCGTGTCCGGACGTGCAACCTATGATTATGACCAACGCTACTTGTTTGAATTTAACTTCGGTTACAATGGGACTGAACGTCTAGGCAAAGGTGACCGTTTTGAATTCTTCCCCGCTGTTTCTCTGGGCTGGTTAGTGTCCAACGAAAAATTCTTCGAACCGCTAAGCGACGTCGTTTCTTCTTTGAAACTAAGAGGTTCATACGGTTTGGTTGGTAGTGACGAGACAGGTCCTAGTGGTGCACCTCACTTCCTTTACATCGACCAGGTACAGGTAACAGGTAATGGCCGTCCGGGATTTACTACAGGTGAAAACTTGAATGTCAATTACTATGGTCCCGTAGTAAAACAATGGGCTGTTTCAAATGGCGGTTGGGAACGAGTAAAGAAATTAGACGTCGGATTCGATATGGAACTGTTCAAAGAATTAAGTATCACATTCGACTTCTTCTATGACAAACGATACAACATTTTGCTTCACCGTGAAGCGTGGCCGCAATCACTGGGCTTCCACGAAGCCAAACCTTGGTCGAACAAGGGTAAAGTGGACAATTGGGGTTATGAAGTGAGTACCAACTGGCGCAAACAACTGACCAAAGACCTGACTGTGGACTTCCGTGGAACATTTACCTATACACAGAACAAATACATAGACCTAGACGAACCTATCTATCCTTACGTATGGCAGACGGCAACCGGAAAACCACTGAACCGCAGAAACGGTTATATTGCTGAAGGCTTGTTCCAAAGCCAGGAAGAAATAGACAACAGTCCGACACAAAATCTGGGTAGTAAACCGATGCCGGGTGATATCAAATACCGCGATGTCGATGGTAACGGCATGATTGACAGCAAGGACCAGGTGATGATTTCCAAAACAGCCGGTATGCCACGCATACAGTATGGCTTTGGCGTCAACATTGACTGGAAACGTTTCAACTTCGGTGTATTCTTCAACGGCTCGGCTATGCGCGATATTGACATCAACGGATTGCATCCGTTTGGACAGAATGACTATAACGCCATGAAATTCGTTGCAGAAAACCGCTGGACAGAAGCCAATCCAAACCCCAATGCGGAATATCCACGTTTGGGGTTGAATGATTCACAGATGAGCAATAATTCCCAATCCAGCACTTATTGGATTAGGAATGGCAACTTCCTGCGTTTCAAGACACTTGAAATTGGATACCGTTTCGACCACGTACGCCTCTACTTTACCGGAAACAACCTGGCGGTGTTCAGTCCGTTTAAATTGTGGGATCCTGAATTGGGCTGGAACAGCTACCCGCTGCAACGTACCTTCTGTATCGGTGCGCAATTATCCTTTTAATTAAACCTTTAAGAATAAAAAAATATTATGAGTTCTTTTAGCAAATTAGCAAATATTACGCTACTGTCATTGGCTATGACTTGCAGCATGACTTCTTGTGATTATTTGGATATAGTACCACCTGAACAAGCCGACTTGCAAGATGCCAATAAGGACCGTGCAGGAACATTGGGCTTTTTATACTCTTGCTATGCAGGAGTGATGAATCCAATGAACTATGAAGGATTGGAAATGGGTTCGGACGAATATGTTTTACCCCGTCTTTGGCAAACCGCAGGACAAAAAGTTCAATGGAATCTGAACGAAGCAGCCAACCTGGCTGATGGTTGGAGATGGGGGGCATACTACCAGTATATCGGTCAATGTCACCTGTTCATGAAAGAATTGCCCTATGCACTTGCCATATCAGAAGAGGAAAAAGTGACCATGAAAGCTGAAATAGACTTTTTGTTGGCCTATTACCACATGCAGGTATTGTTTCAATACGGTCCCTGTCCTATCACCGACCGGTACATAGAACAAGATACGCCGTCCAGCGAATTTCCTGGCAGAAGTCATTATGACTACGTGACGGACTGGTGCTACAATAAATTCGAAGAAGCCTATGCCAACCTGCCTGCTACTCGTGAAGGAGACGACTGGGGCCGTGCCACCCGTCCTATAGTCAGAGCTTTGCAGGCGCGTTTGAGACTGTATGCTGCTTCTAAATTGTGGAACGGCGGATTCCCTTACAGAGACTGGAAAAATAAGAACTATGAAACTCCTGGCTATGGATTGGAACTGGTAAGTATGAACTATGATGAAGAAAAATGGCACAAAGCCTTGTCAGCTTGTCAGAGCGCCCTGAAAGAAGCCGAGTCTGCCGGACATAAGCTTTTCACTCTGGAACAATCGGAGCAACTGAGGGAACAGCAAAAGGTAGAGCTTCCTTTCGTGCCCAACAAACTGATGACAGGCGCAGATGCTGAAAAGAACAAGGATTTCCTGAAACGTGTGATGCTGATGCGTTATATGGTTACTACCAGAGTAAACGAAGGTAACACAGAAACAATCTGGGGATTGGCCAACCAAGGTAACTACCTGGTGGGGTCACTACCTCATCGCACCGTCAAGAACAATCAGGGCACTTGGAAAGGCGGTTGGTCGGGAATTGCCCCTACATTGAACGCGCTGGCGCGTTTTTACAAAGAGGACGGAACACCTGTCAACGACTGGCAAGATGCCAAATATTATCAGTCCGCTGGAATAGAGGACCGTACTGGCATTATTAACTTCAATATAAGCCGTGAACCCAGATTTTATGCCTGGGTAGCCTTCGATGACGGTGATTTCGGCAATGAACTGGCCGATGGTAAACCGCTTAAATTGCAAATGAGGAATTCGGAGTTACACGGATATAACCCAGATTTGTTCAACAGAGACAACTGCGAAACAGGATTCCTGAACCAAAAGTTCTTCCCGGCCAACTACCGTCACACCCCCGGTAGTGAGCAAAATGAATCCAAACCCAGGCCATTAATCCGTATGGCTGAATTGTATCTGAATCTGGCAGAATGCTATGCAGCATTAAAGGATGAGGAAAATGCGTTTAAAAACTTGAATGTCATTCGTGAACGTGCAGGAGTAAAACCATTGGCACACAACGACCTGTCTACTCAATCACTGGAAGAATGGGTACGCAACGAACGTAACAACGAACTGTGGCTGGAAGGTCACCGTTTCTTTGACATCCGTCGCTGGATGATTGCTCCTCAAACCATGAGCTACGGAGTGCGTATGGGACTGAATGCCTTACAGAAAAAGGATCCTACTTTTGAAGAATTCAACAAACCGGTGCTCATCAGCCAGCCCTTTGCATGGCACAATCGTATGTATGTATCTCCGGTGTTTGAAAATGAAATTTACAAAGGTCCTCAATTTGTACAATTCCCAGGTTATTAATCTTATAATTATTTATACTAAAGACAATGAAAAATTCAGCATTTTTTTCATGCTTGATGTGCGGCATGCTGGCGTTGTCAAGTTGCGAGACATATGATGAGCTGGTTCCGTCAGAATATCATCACATTTTGAACCTCAAGCAGTATGGCATGCAGCGCCTCTCATTGTACACTACCGGTGAAGATGCAGTGTACAAGTTTACTGTGATGAAAGGCGGTTCGGAAGTCGGAAACGCGGCAACAGCCAAGATCGAAGTAATGGCAGAAGAAGAGTTCAATACATATGCCAAAGACAACAATGTGGCTGAGTCGTATCTTCCTGCTGACAAATATAAAATCCATGAAACGCAACTGAACTTCGCTTCAGATGAAACATACAAGTTTGGTGAAGTCACCTTAAAGACGGTCGACATCAAGAAATTAATGGACGAAACGCAGAAAAAATATGTACTTCCCATCCGTATGGTAAGTTCGGACTGTACAGTAAAAAACAATTTACTGCTTATCCAACTGGATGTTGAAACACCAACTATAGCCTTTAATTTAGCAGACGGCAACAAGTTTGCTATGGTTTCTTCCTTCACCTCGAGTGATCCCCAAACTCAGACGGCAGAATTCAATGTGACGTTCCCAATGCCGAATCAATGGGACTTCACCTTTGATGCGAACACAGATGAACAGGCTATGCAGGCATTCGACGAATATAACGCTAAGTTTGATAACAAATTCACTCTGCTTCCGGAAAAAGCATACAAATTTAATGGAAAAGGTATTTCATTCCCAAAGGAAGCTACTTCAATGAGTCTGTCGGTGACTATCGACGCAAGCAAGTTGTCGTGTGGTGAATATATTTTACCGCTTCATTTGTGCAATTTGTCGAACAAGCATTTTGAGACTGACACACAAAATGATATTGTTCTGCTAGGCGTGAAGTACGTTCTTAAGAAGCTGGATGTGAAAGTTAACCAACTTTCAACCAATTCCGTTGAAGACGGTGACGGAACAGGTTTGTCGGGCTTGATAGACGGTGATTTGGAGGGGTCTGGCTATTTCCATTCAAAATGGAGCGCTCCGGTTCAAGATGCAGTTTACGGAAACTACATCGATTTAAATATTGGCAAAACGCTCCACAGCCTATCTTTCGACTACTGGACACGTAAACAAAACGGAAATGGTGCTCCGCAACGTATATCCTTGTTTGTTAGCAACAACGGCAAAGATTGGAGACAGTTGAAAGAAATCACTCAAGGTTTGCCCAGTAGTGGAAACACGAAATACAGTTCAGCCATTTTCACTGATGAAGAAGGCTTCTCATACGTACGATTTGCAGTATTGGTAAGTGCAGCCGGGGACATGACCAACTCCCAATCTTACTTCAACCTGCATGAATTGACATTCTATGGCGAATAAGAAGTAGTATAACCAATAATAAGCAGAGTTGAGCAAATCCATTCAACTCTGCTATTATTTACTGTAAATCTAATATATAACCCATATCATGAAGACCTTTTTTTTAATAAAATTGAATATCTCTCTTGTTCTGCTGGCTGGAATCACTACTTTTTATGCTTGCAAGAGTGATGACAGGGAGCTACAGGGAGAGCCGGTGCCGCAAGTCCAGAAACCGAATGATATTTCGGAGATAAATCTGGAGAAGGATGTAAAGCTGAAAGTTAGCGGCGGACACGATACCGACCATCAGCCGGGGCAGGATATATCGAAATCTTATGACGGGCAGTTCGGTGGAACCTATTATCATTCCACATGGAATCAATCTGCAAAATTCCCCGTTACTCTTGAATATCAATTCGATCAGAATAAGCTTACACTGGACTATATCCTGTATCACAGTCGAAATGGTAACGGTAATTTCGGAGCATTCGAACTTTACATCAAGCCCCAAGGAAGTACGGATTTTGTTCATATACAAGATTATGATTTTAAGGGAGCAGGAGGCAGCCACAGGATATTGCTGAACGATTCGATTGTGCCTGCAGCTGTTCAATTCAAAGTTAAAAGCGGATTATATGATTTCGTCAGTTGCGACGAGATGGAATTTTTCCATGCTGCGGAAGACCCGCTTGACGAACAGCTGACAACTGTATTTACCGATCGTTCATGCACTGAACTCCTCCCAGACGTTTCCGACGAAACTATCAATCGGCTTCCGGCATTCTTCAGTGTACTGGCAAAATCTCTGCAGAGCAATACTTATCCCGAAGCGGAAAAGAGATTCAGGATACAGTCATATCAGGCATACAGCGTGCCCGAATATTGGGGAGATAAATTGAGAACTAACTACTACTCTTCTCTTTGCAACCCTACTGGTATCATAACTAATGCGGAGGAAGAGATGATTGTTTTAGTAGACGGCATACCGAAAGGTGAATCTATTTCACTAAGGTGTTGTTCGGATCTGGGACCCGATGGTGAAGAACGATTCTTGAAAAACGGAATCAACAAGTTTTCTTTTTCACGTGCGGGAAATCTGTTTGTTATTTATCAGAAACCTGATCCCCGTGGCATGCCGGCGGTGAAAATACATTTTCCCCCACAGTATGTAAAGACAACGGAACATGCGCGTGTAGGCTTCAATGTATGGGATCTGAGCGTGGATAAGACCGATGATCAGTTCCGTGAATATATCCGGAAGGCCAAATCAGTCACTCTGGACGGATCTAAAAAATGTGTATTTATATTAAAAGGCAGGAAGATTCTGTTTACAGCACTGAAAGACTTGTTGCAAAATCAGGACAACTTCAAACACTATGGAGTAGTAAAAGGAATCGAACGATGGGATAATCTGATAGATTGGGAGCAGGAACTGGCTGCTATCGACACCTATTCGAATACGGGAGAATTCAATTCACTGATGCATGTCACGACTTTCACCGATGGACTTTATGCTACCAATTATTACATTAACATGGCAGCCGGTGATGTAAGCACAAAAGACGGTTGGGGATTCAAAAACAACTTTGATCCTCGCGATATGGATCAAAATCAGGACAATGAATGGGGACCGGGGCATGAACTCGGACATATGCATCAGGGAGCCATTAACTGGCCCAGCACTACGGAATCAAGCAATAATCTCTTTTCTAATTATGTGGTATATAAGATAGGTAAGTGGGGGTCACGTGGTAGTTCCATCGGGACATTGGCTGCTTATCGGTATGCACCTCCGACCCCTTGGAGCAGATTCATGCATCCTCGCGATCCGAACACGCTGGAATTTATCCCTCAAGATATGACATCTGATGATGCCAACAAATACGGATTATATCAAGGGGAAGCCTCCGAAATGCATATGCGTCTCAACCAGCAATTGTGGACATATTTCGAACGTATCGGCAAGAAACCGAATACCATCCGTAAGATATTCGAACAAGGACGTACCCCTGAATTTTGGTTACCTTCCAATGATCCGGGAGCGGCACAGTTGATGTATGCGCGCAATGTAGCAAAAGCTGCTGACATGGATATGACCGAATTCTTCGATGCCTGGGGATTCTTTATTCCGGTCAGTAGTTTCAAGTTGTATGCTTACGGAAGCTTTTCATATACTGTGACACAGGATATGATTAATCAAACGCTGGATTATATGAAAAAATTCCCCACTAAATGTCCGCCTATTGAATACATTGAAGACCGAAGATACCAGGCAGGGGCCAAAGGCAATCAAAAAGGTATATCCGAAGATGGAGGAGATGTAGGGTATTTCGAAACATTCCAGAACAATGTAAAAATCACCAAACCTGTAAGTTATACTGTTTCCGGAAGAAAATACACTGTGACTGATGGCGAGCAGGCGGTTGCTTTCGAATTAATCAAGGACGGTAAAAGAGTATGGTTTGCTAATCGGTTTGTATTTACCGTACCTGACGCAGTAGACATTGGGGGGGCGGAACTGTACGCTGTTCAGGCGGACGGGCAACGTATTAAAGCAAACAAATAGGGAAATTTACTGAATATCCCCAATCTTATATGGAATGAAGAGTAGCTTTTACTTTTGAGTAGAAGTTACTCTTTGTTTTTCTATGGGGCAGAGGTAACAAAAAGCCAACATAAAGCCAAACAAACATGGTAAGGAGGCAGTTATCACCCCGTTACAGGAATAAGGTTATTAAAACGTTCTGCTTCTGTAGAATCATAGCATTTCACATGGTGGGCCAAAAACGATGATGGCAATATTTTCTGGTAGTTTCAAGAGACACTACATAAGCCGCAAGCTTTGGGGGAATGTATTATATAATAGGGAAAAATTTCTCTAAAGAATTAGTATTCCAAGAAATTCAGACAGGCACTATAAAATATTTTGTGTAAATGGAAAATACGGAACTCACTTTGAATCCCGTATTTTTATTTTAGTTGAAAGTGCTTGGATGGTCATACAAAAGGATCCGGTCTTATCTCTCTGTTTTCACAATCTTACTAAAAGAATGCAACCTAATAAAGCCATTATTCGGATTGAAAGAAAATTATTAAACCGGATATATTATGTATTGAAGAATGAACGCACTTATGAATGTGGAATTATAAAATGATACTATAAAGACAACATAATGGAAAGTGATCGCTGTTTGCGACTGCAACAAAACTGTTTGCTATCCGAAGTTTGCGGCTCTTATACTATAAAAATTGGAAGAACGTGATGTAGCAATATTTTGTCTACTGATAGAAGGCTGTTTTTATAGTTCTATATTTTATTAGCTATAATGCGATGCCTGTAACAAATAAGAGGACAGCCGACGCCATCCTCTTAACAAGGTTACAGTGTAACGCAGAAAGTCTATTGCTGACAAGTTGCTCCACAGCAGAGCTTGTTTCCTCTTCAACTTTCTGATACAAAGATAGCTATAGGAAATTTATAATAAAATAATTCATAAAATATTTGGATTACGACATAGAAATCGCTTTATATTCTAAAATATTCATCTAACTAAAAAACATAATACCATGTTAACAGAACTCACTATCAAAGAATTTATTCATAAAGTCATCAGCAACGATCCTGTTCCTGGTGGCGGAGGCGTATCCGCCTTCAATAGTGCTTTGGCAATCTCCCTCGCTGCAATGGTTGCCAACCTGACCATCGGACGGAAGAAATACGCCGAAGTAAACGAAGTTATGGAAGACCTTTCCGCCCGTTTTGAGGAACTGGCACATCAACTCATTATTGATGTAGACCGTGACTCGGATGCGTATAACTGCGTATTTGCCGCATTCAAACTTCCCAAAGAAATAGAAGAAGAGAAAAACATCCTCAGCGAAGCGATTCAAAAAGAAACCAAATATGCAGCAGAAGTACCGATGGAAGTGGTACGTATCGTCCATTCCATCCTGCCGATGATTGACATAGTGGCACGAAAAGGAAACAGCAATACCGTGACCGATGCTTGTGTGGCTATGATATGTGCACAAACCGCTATACTGGGCGCATTGCTGAATGTCCGCATCAATCTCACTTCTACCAAAGACGAGAAATTTGTAAAAGAAATGACAGAAGAAGCGGATATGACATAAAGAACAACGATTGCCGAAGAACAGAAGATACTGGACTATGTGAAAACCGTTTTCTAAAAAAGAAGATTATGAAGAACGTATATCAAATAGGTTCCAGTGAACTCACATTCGATATTATCGAACGTATCATCAATGAGAACCTGAAACTGGAACTGGCGTCCGAAGCACGGGAACGTATTCAGAAGTGCAGGGATTATCTGGATAAAAAGATAGTCAATTCCGACACACCGCTTTATGGTATTACCACTGGATTCGGCTCGCTATGCAACCGCAATATCTCGTCTGACGAACTGAATACCTTACAAGAGAATCTGGTGAAAAGCCATGTTTGCAGTGTGTGCGAAGAGATGCCGCACATCATAGTAAAACTGATGTTTCTGCTCAAGGCACATGCCCTTTCATTGGGACATAGCGGTGTGCAAGTCATTACCGTACAACGCATCATCGATTTCTTCAACAATGATGTAATGCCCATTGTATATGACCGTAGCTCGTTAGGTGCATCCGGCGATCTTACCCCGCTTGTCAACCTTTTCCTGCCGCTTATCGGTGTGGGAGATGTATATTATAAAGGTAAGCGATGCGAAGACATCAGTGTACTCGGTGAATTTGGCTGGGAGCCTGTAAAACTGAAAAGTAAAGAAGAACTGGCTTTGCTGAACGGTACACAATTCATGAGTGCCAACGGTGTCTATGCCATCTTGAAAGCATTCCAACTGAGCAAGAAAGCCGACCTCATTGCCGCTATTTCTCTTGAAGCTTTCGACGGACGTCTTGATCCGTTCATGAATTGTATCCAGCAAATGCGACCGAACCAAGGCCAGATAGAGACAGGAGCCGCATTCCGCCGTATACTGGAAGGAAGTGAAATCATAACTCAGCCCAAGACACATGTGTAAGCCCCCTACTCATTCCACTGTATTCCCAAGTACACAGTGCGACCAAAGATGCCATTCGTCATGCTGCATCCGTTTTGCTGACCGAGATCAACTCTGTCACCGACAATCCCACCGTCTTCCCCCGATGAAGACCTGATTATATCGGGCGGAAACTTCCATGGACAACCTCTGGCACTCGTCTATGATTATCTCGCCATCGCTTTGGCCGAACTGGGGAATATATCCGAGCGTTGTGTGCCCCAGCTTATTATGGGACTTCGCGGACTGCCCGAATTTCTTGTTGCCAATCCCGGACTGAATTCAGGCTTTATGATTTCCCAATATGCAGCAGCCTCTATGGTAAGCCAAAATAAAATGTATTACTACCCCGCTAGCAGTGATTCCATTGTATCCAGCAACGGACAAGAAGACCATGTGAGCATGGGAGCCAATGCTGCCATCAAACTGTTTAAGATAATGGACAATCTGGAACATATACTTGCCATCGAACTGATGAATGCAACTCAAGGTATCGACTTCCGGCGTCCGCTCAGAAGCTCTCCATACATTGAAAAATTCCTCTCGGTTTATCGCAAGGAAGTACCTTTTATCCGCGAAGACATTGTGATGTACAAAGACAATCATCAGTACGGCATTTGCCGTATGTATTTCAAAGAAAAGCCACAGGATTTCTGTCTTCCTGTTCCGTGCCTTTATCCTTGAGAGTGAGTAATGTTGCTTCTGGGTGCCAAAGCTGCCTTCAAGCCGGGTGGCCCTCTCTCTTGATAGCTCACTTCTGAGAACCTTCCTCAAGGATTCATCCCTGACCGCCCTTTCCTTGCGTACGAAGGAAGTGGAGATTCCGTATTCCGTGCAGAACTTTCTGTTGGCGTTATTGGCATATATGGAATCGGCAGTCAGGCATCTTACCCTTACATTCATGAGCTTCTGCTGCATACGGATGCAGTCCTTAAGGCGTATACCCTCGTTGAAAGCCTGAATGAGAGGTGTTCGATGAACGATATTCCGTCTATCTGTATGTTGCCTGCCTTCGCACCGAACTCGACAGACTTTGTTTCCTTACCTCTTACGATAGGGCGTATATAATGACGGTCAATGCTGACGATGCGGTCACTGACCTTCCGCCCTTCAAACATTTCCTTTTCCTGTACAAGAACCTTTCTGATGATGGAAAGACGCTTCTGGTAATCCTGAGTATACCGGAGTAAGGTCCCGTACTCCCGATGAATTCCATCCCTCTGTATAAGGAGTTTTTCAAGAAGCTTGATCATACGGCGCTTGAGCATTCTTGTCCTTGAAGCCTTCCTTTTTCTTTTCTTGCAGTAGGACAGATAGGACTCCGCTACATTCCTATATTTGTTGCGGGGACGTCTTATGCCAAGCTCCCCACAATGTCTGTAGATATATCTATAGAGCCATTCAAGGGATCAGTTGCAAAAGTATGTGTTTCGGAAAATAAGTGATAACTTTGCAGCATATACCAATGTAGAGTTATGACGGACGAACAGAATATTCTTTTATCATTAGTAAAGTTAATGTTTCCTCGTGAGATGTTGGACTATTTCGAAGTTGTAGGTTTTGAGATACATGAAGACAGTATCAATGTACGTCTTGACGAGCGTGATCGTATTCATAAAAAGAGATCCGGTCATACATATGTAAAGAATGGCTTTTTGCCGGAGAGCCTCATAACCGATTTCCCTATTCGCGACAAACGTGCAACTCTGATTGTCCGTCGTCGCAGATGGAAGGATGAAGAGACCGGCGAGATTGTCAGCAACGATTATGAACTTGTAGCAAAGGGCACACGGCACTCGAAAGAGTTTGCCGCTTTTTTAAAAGGGGGGCTTGAATCAATACCCGATAGCGGCTTCTTCGCTTGAGAAGTACTATCACATCAACGGCAAGCAGTTTGAGCGTCAGTATAAAGGCCACCTGAGCGGCTACCGTGATTGGGTAACCAAAGAGGGCACTCATGCTGAACGCTATCTCATATTCCCAGAGAACATCGGCCCGCGCCTGAGCATTGACGAGACAAGCCTCAGCGATGGTGAACTGTATACCATAGTGACCAATAAGGACGCTCATGGAGGCAAGGGGGCGATTGTGTCAATCATTGCCGGTACAAAGGCCTGGGAGATTGCTGAGATACTCTGGCTCATACCATCGGAACTTCGGGAACAGATCGAAGAAATAACGATGGACTTGTCTCCAACAATGCGCAAGGCTGCACGATTCTCCTTCCCAAATGCAGCTCTTGTTGCTGACCGCTTCCATATGCAGAAGCTTGCTCTTGACGCTCTACAGGAACTTCGCATTCGCTTCCGCTGGGATGCCCTCGATGAGGAGAACAGAAAGAAAGCCGAAACGAAAGCTACGGGGAAAGACTATGAGCCTAAAGTTTTTGAGAACGGTGATACTCGAAAGCAGTTGCTCGCCAGAAGTCGATATCTTCTCGTCAAATCTGCAGAGAAGTGGACTAAGTCGCAAAAAATCAGGGCTAAGATACTCTTTAACCATTATCCAGACATTGAGACAGCCTACAACCTGACACATCGCTTGAGGATGATATACAGCCATACAAAGGAGAAAGGTAAAGCATTGCCAAAATTGGCTCTATGGTACAATGATATTGAGAAGGCTGGATATGAATCTTTCAGAACAATCGCAGAAACCATTCAAGCGAACTATGACCAGATCTTGAACTTCTTCAACAATCGGTCTACAAATGCTTCTGCAGAATCATTCAATGCAAAGATAAAGGTGTTCAGAGCACAATTTAGAGGAGTATCAGATATTAAGTACTTCCTCTTTAGACTGACAAACATATACGCTTAGACACATACTTTTGCAACTGATCCCATTCAAGGCCTTCCCAAAGGAGTTTCATATCAGTAGGAAAACGCATATGGCTTTCATAGCATGTGGCATCGGTCGTGCACACATGAAGGTTCTCAAGATAAGGTTTCTAGTGTGAGGGCCAGCACTTATTGGAGGAAATCAATATCAAGACGGGATGCTATCTCATTGCGAGTGGCGCTGACTATCTTGTAGTTGGTTATGGGAAAGGACGGATTTATCATGATTCCGCAGAACATCTGGTAGTGTATGTTCCCGTTCAGATGTTCCACCAGCTGCCTGTCAGAGAATCCGGTGTATGCCTTCAGGACCATGAGGGCAATCTTCGCCGAAGAACTGAAGATATTCCTGCATCCCCAATGTGGTTCAGACAAACCTGCGGCTTTCGCCATACGCTCAAACGGAAATACCGAATGAAGTCTGCCAAGCTCACTCTCATGAAAACTCTTGCGATATTTTTCTA
>OGGF01000654.1_pt1 | contig 18798 bp, 9 predicted proteins | sample 1571211 | NCBI WGS metagenome assembly OGGF01 (sample SAMEA2582020, study PRJEB24529) | metagenome | biome: Human gut stool | place: China | collected 2011 | reverse complement strand
TTGTATTTTGACGAATCCGGATATACTGGACCAGATTTAACTAATGTAAGTCAACCTTACTTTGCACTGGCTTCTGTTAAGATGACTAATGATGAAATTGCGTGCTTAAAAAAAGATATAGGCTATTATGAATGGGGAAAGGAACTTCATTTCAAAAGCATGTATACTAATCCTCAAGGCAGAGCCATATTAGATAAAATATTTAATCATCCACTTATGGATGCAAATCATGTACTCCCATCATTTGCCGATAAGCGATACTGCATATATGCCAACATTGTTAATATATTAGTTGAAACTATGTATTATAACAAAGGAATAAACTTGTATGAAGGAGCTAAAAATCTAATATTAGCAAATGGCTTGTATTATTTTGCTATTCGGCATCCAAATAAGGATTTAGTGGCAGAATTCGAGAAAAATTTTGTTACAATGGTTAGAACACCATCTGTAGCATCCGTTGCGGATTTCTATAGAACTACAGATAAATTAAGAGGGGATACTGGTACAGAGTCTGGATTTTTTGAGATGCTGTCAGAGATACCTTTAACTATTCAATACATTAAAGAGGCCTTGCCTTATATGAAATTCTATATCGATTTGACAATACCATTATTTTCTGTATCAGTCCAAGAATGGTATAAAAGAACTGGGGAAAAAGAGGATGTTCTTTTTGATTCTTCTGAACCATTCTTTGCAAACAAAGAGTTTATGGAATACCTAAGAGATATGGATGTTCCTGAAACTGTTGTAGGATATGGCAAAGGAAAGCATGTTTATCCTTTACCAATTGGTAATATAGAAATAGTTAAATCTCATGAAGAGTTTGGTATCCAGTTGGCTGATATCTTTGCTAGTGCTTTAGTTTTTGCTCTTACGCCACGTACTGATAAATTCGTGAAATATCAAAATAAGATAAGGCAACTCCCTATTTTCCAAAATATTAAGCTGAATATTGCACCATCTTCAATTGATTTTATTGAGGAAAGGATGCAGGATACAGCAGATATTGATCCTTTAGATTTTCTATGCATGTATGGCAATAGCAAAAACACAAAACAGGACTAAAAATGTATAGATATATTATTAACTGAAATTGTATAGAATCTTGTCGATATAACAGAATTTATAATCAAGTAGCACGCCATAAATGAAGACTGTTTATGGCGAGCTACTTTTTAGATAAAGAAACGGTAATCGTATGTTACACCGTTATATTGTCTTAACAAGTTTCCCACCTGTGCCAATGTATTAGAAGTGTCAATTGTGGCAGGTAACTTTGTATATAGATTAAACGAGTTCCAGTTCATCTTTGTAAATCCTAGAATTTCTTTAGCAATAGTTTCCAAATCTCCATGCCCATAGTATTTGGTAATTTTTAAAGGAGCAGGAATACAACGTCCTCCTTGGTAGTATCTGCGATTTGACTGTATTGAGGGAACTACTCCATGTGTCCATAACAAAGCATTTCTCGATGATAGTTTAATGCACGTTCCTCTATCAACTGGATATCCATCTTCAAGAAATTGACCATACATAATCTTCTCTGCAATAAACTTTAAATCATATTCTTGAGTGATTGTGATCAAATCAATTTCTGATATTCCTGCTTGCTTTAATGCGTTTGTTATACCTTCAATCTCATCATTCTTAAAAGGGGTTCGTTTATGAATTACAACTCTTTGAGGTAACTTTTCCATAGCGTCTTGAAAAAGAGCCAGTATATCCATTCCAAATTTATAAGCTTCTTCAAAATTTAAATAAGGATTTTTCTTTTTGTCAAATTGAGGATGTTCAACTTTTGACAGTTTATATCTTAATCCCTGTCCTTGTGCATTGTATATATGACTACAGCCTAAAACAACTTCAGCTTTACCTGAATATTGCTTTTTTATGCTATATCCAATTCCTGCATATGCTGTATTTTGATCTAAGTCTGCAAGAGTCCAGGGAGTTCTTAAAGCTTTTACAAATAGAGCTAAAGAGAGCCACCATGAAATTTCACATACCATCTTGTCATATAAAGTCTTTTCTTCTATAAATTGGGTTGTGAATCTATGTTGGGCGGCAAACGCTTTTATGTAGTTATGCAAATCAAATGTTTCTCCATGATAATTGAATTGTCTATAGTTGCTCCATGAATTAGGTATAAATATTAATAGCACAATTCCTGGGAACTGTTCTGAAAGTTTTTGCCCTTCTGTACAAATAGTTTTTGCTAAATTAATGGCACTTTTAGGATTATCATTTATTGATACCCATTTTTCAGAATGTGTTTCAGGTATTTCAAGTCTACAGTTATAAATATTACTAAAACCAGTATAATGATGTACATAGTCAGATAATTTATCTGCGGAAATTGTAGAATTTAGTCTTTTTATAAATTCACTAAATTTTGAAGAATAAGAAGCAGGACAGATACTGCCAATACATACATCTTTAGGGAATACATCAAAATATTTCGCATCGAAAGGCCTGTATTTTGATAATCCTCTCATCGGATTGTCATCATATGCAGGTTTATTAATGTATGGATTTATAAATTCAAGCTTGGGTTCGTTAATATGTATGCCATGATATAATGTTTGTTTTATGTTGTATTCCTTTGGAGAATATATCGTTGTGTTACCTTGTCCGCAATGGTGTATCTCAGCATAACCACGATTGTTGGATATTTTAAAGATAAAACCACTTCGTGAATTAACAGGTATCTCAAAACTTAATCTTTTACCATTAAACATTATATTACACCATTCTTGTAATTTCTTCTCATATTGCTGATTTCTCATTTTATCCAAATATTCATGAGAGTATTGTTGTTTGATCTCCTTTTTTATTTGGTCATTAGAAATAAAATAAACTGTTGGAGTAATTGAAAACAAGACATATTTCTCTTGTGGGACAAATGATAATCCACATTCAATAGCTTCATGTATTGTTACATTATTTTTATTTGCATAAATTTCTTTTTTATACAACCTATAACGCTTATAATCAACACCTAATCCTGTAATCTGGGAGATTCCATAAAGTACGGCTTTGAGAAATAATTCTTTAAAATAGCTGTTTTTTTCTATTTCATCAATAGAAATATGAACACGTTCAATTTCACTAATTAAATTTTTCCCAAAAACTTCATTGATAGTAGATACAGTTGAGATGGCATATACTTTGTCTTTATATGGTACAGCAATAAGGGGCTTTTCTTTAATCTTTTCTCTAAGATATTTCCATCTGTTTTCATTCTTATCGTATGAAATTTGAAACTGAAATATTTCATCGGGAAATGTAGCAGGAATTAGATTACTTTTCAGATATTTTTTTGTACTTCCATCATGTATGGAAAATGGAGTTGTCGTATTGTCTATACTTATTACTTTAAGTATTTCATTGATTTCCTCTTGTTTATTAGAATCTTCGTTAAAACAGAATTTTACAAGAGATAACATAACATTATCAAATCCGTTTGTGTCAATATAAAACGCTTGTCTTCCAGCAGATCGAATAGTTTGAATTAAATCTGCTATTTCAGGTGTAATATCCTTGCCGTAGCCACACCAATACAATCTTCCCGCTCCCTTATCCGTAAAAGCTTCTTTCAAAGCAAACATAAGGGATTTATCTCTTCCACTATATCCTATGATAATTAAATTTTTGTCAACAAAATAACGTCGCAAAGCTGAAACAAATTCACTATTTTGTGAGTCTAGTTCTTTCTCCGTATTTTTGAGTGTTCTAAATTTACAATCTCCATGTAAGGCTATATAAAGTAATTCATTTGAACTTTCTGTCCTATATATACGATCAACGCAATCAAGATTTATAGCTATAGGTGTTATATTGGCTTGTTGTGCAGCTCTTTCCACGAGTCCATCGAAATTTGTACTCCAAACAGATTTTACAATTCCATATTTATTCAGCAGACATAACAATTTATATCCTACATATGGACTTTTCCCATTGCACAGGCTTTCAAAATATTTAGTTCTGTCCGCATCTATTGGATATGAAGCTTCGGCATAAAAAGAATATTCTTCTGGACTCCCCAATTGTGGATATTTCCCTTGCACATCTAACCATTTCTGAATGATGTCTTTACTTAAATCAGATTTTTTTGGATCTACTAATTTTTTTTGATTACCTGATAATGATTGATATATTAAAAATTTCCAATCCCATATACAATCATTTGCCGATTGAATACCAGATGAGATGGATGCACCGGCACCTAATAGGACACCAAATGACCCATCTAAATTTTGTTTGATTGATCGTAAAAAAGCATCAAATTCTAAATATAAATTTTCGGGCATATTCATATTTATATTATAAGTCGTTGGTTATCGTGATTTTATTATTTCTCGTATATCTGACTCACAGCCTCGGCTGTTTCTTTCATCATTTGTCGTAATGACTCAGGGGCAATAACCTCTATTTGTGCACCAAACGAACGGAGCAAAGAACGTAACTCATAATTATTTTGGACTTTTAAGGTTATCTTCCAATATCCATCTTCAAGAGGTGTTGTCACTGCTGATTGAGATTCATGAAGTGGCTTAGTCACAATATATCCAATGGCTTTATCACTAACCTTTAAAATGACTTCTTCTACAGGAGCATTTGAACGCGAAACGCCGACGATATCGCTAAAGTATTCTTTAAAATCTATTCCTTCAGGTTGTATTATGTATGGTTTAGATGTTTCCTTTACTCCTTCGATTCTATCAATTGCAAAGTTTGATAGATAATCCGAGTCTTTATGTTTGCCGATCAGAAACCAGCGATTATTATATTGTTTAAGATGATAAGGAGTAACAATTACAATTCTAGCATCCTTCCCAAATGGATGATATATAATTTCAATGACCCTTTTGTTAACAATTGCATTAAAAATGGGTTTATAGTATAAATCCATTCCTTTAAGATAGGGATTATGCTGAAAACTTACAACTGAATCCAGATTATCTCCTAATTTACTGGTCGTATATAGTCTTTTTTCAAGGTCGTTTAACCACTCAAATTGTGGTACTCCATCGAAACGTTTAAGAAGTATCAATGCATCATAAATCAAATTGAGCTCTTCTTGATTGATAGGTTGATTTTTGATGGAAGCCCCTTTAGTATGGTATCGGTAATATTTTCTATGCCCATCTCGAATGGCATCTATATCCATACCATATCCTTCTTCACTTTCAATGAATTTTAGATCTTCTTGTACTTGACGTTTTTTTACTCCGCAACCATCTTTCGTTTCTCCATTATACAGATAGAGCGCTTCATTGCAGGCATCTACTAAATCCTCAATATAGTAACGCCTAGACCAATTGCTCAGGCATTTATCTATAATCTGGTATCTTAACTGTGCATTCTTATTTGTTGGCATAGGCAATACTATTTATCAAACAATACAAAGCTAATTATGAACAATGCAGTCTTTCTGCATTGTTCATAATCTTTTATATTAAATCTTCTAATTTATCTACTATTGCAGCAATTTCTGTAGAATCAATACTTCCGTTCTCATGGTCAACTGTAGTAAATAAATTTACTCCTTCGATGTAACCGATTGATTTATAAAAATCTCGTTTCTTTTCCCATGATTCCTTATAGGCGGGATTATCTAACATTCCTAAATGTTCCCAAAGAATGGTATCTCCAGATGCATCTTCAAAAGTAAAATCAGGAATACATCGGCGGCCGTTATCTTCTATCATTCTTTCATATTCAAAGTCAATACCTCGTTCATATAGCATATTAGCAATAATTACTTCAGACTTGCTACGTACGATTAAACCTGGCTTTAAGGTTGTGTGAATCAATCCTTCCACATATGGAATGTTTGAAATATCTTCACGAACAGATGTAGAGAAAAGATTTGTATTTCGCTTAGCTAAAACTGACATCTGAGGTTTAGTATACTCGATTAACCACGATATATTATCTTGTATCAACAGAATTAATTTCTTTCTTGCTCGTGTTAAAGCTGTATAGATTAGTTCACGTGAAAGTATACGTCCGCTTTTAGGAAGAACAACCAACACAGTATCAAAATCGCTCCCTTGACTCTTATGGATAGTTATAGCATAAGCCAAGTCTATTGTATTATCAGCCTCATCCGACTTAGAAGAATAATATGAAAATCTCTTGTTGGGTAACCCGGTAAAAACGACTGTCGATTTCTTTTCCCTCTTATTTGCATAATTAACAAAACCTATTTGACCATTTGAAAGTTGACATTCTTCTTTACTCGTAGATTTCTTGCGTTCATTCTTTAATTGAATGACCTTATCTAGAGCAGATATGGTAATAGGAGCTATTTCTATTGAAAAATTTTTATTTATACCAACCCACTCTTGGAAATACGAATTAATCTGAAATGTTCCCCATACCGGATTTCTTACCGGAGATAAAACCTGAAATCTTTCAACTTTTGACGGATCATTTAAGGCTTTATTTACATCGTCAAGTCCTATAGATTTACGAATCTTATCGGATAAAGATTTACCTTCCTCTTCTGGCAACTCTTTTTCAATGGCCTCTTTCAAACAGTCTTTAAGGTCGTTTTCATCATTCCAAGTATAAACAGCCAAGTCATTATTAAGATTTCCTTTGGCAACTTGCTCAAAAATGAGATCGGAATTCTTTGCAGGTTTTTCTCCAGAAAACCATGATGCTAAAGTCAATATGTCAGAGTCTTCTGTATTAATAGTTCTTACAACATATCGCAATTTTGTTATTGCCGATCTTAAATATTCGTCTTTATTATCCTTTAGGTAGTTAAATAAGTCTGCAAATGGTCTGCCAGGGCCAATAGGAGGTAATTGAAATGGATCTCCAATTAAAATTATTCGATTAATGTTCTTTAAATCCAATGCTTTCATTAAGACATAAAAGTCCTTACATGTAAGCATGGAACACTCGTCAATAATGACATTTTTTGCTCCACAATATTTACGTTTTTCTGCATCTTCAGGAACATAAGGTGTCATTGTAGCCCAGTCAAAGAAACCCTGACGCGTCAGAAATTGCGCAATAGTTAGGGCTTGAATACCTGCTGACATGTTGCCTAAGCGAACTCGTGCTTTCCCTGTAGGAGCCAAAAGGAGCGTACCTTCTGCTTTTATTTGTGGCGATTTTAAGAAAGCTCTGACAACTGTAGTTTTGCCTGTTCCAGCTGGACCTGCCAGCACAGAAAGGCGCTTACTGCAGAACATTTCCAATGCCTTTACCTGGTCAGCCACAGCATTACGGCATCGCTCATTTGCTTCATTGTAATCATCAATAGATGCTTTAACGATCGTATTCCAGTCTTCTTTTACTGGTGATTTGACGTCCTTTGAAGCACGACCTTTGAATATCTTACGCAAATAATCATCAATTTCTTTATATTCCTTCAACTGCAATGCACACCTGTCATCAGTATTAAGGTATACAGTTTTTTCTTCAATGAACTCTTTGTTTGACATTAAATAATTATATGGCAGTTGATGATTGTCCGCAGCCAAACAATCTTTTATATATAACTCAATCTCGTTTGCAGAAATTAATGTATCACCATCACAGAGACTTGCCACAAGTTTTGAAATGATAAATGAGCGGATCCTTCTATTATCAATTACAGATTCCACTAGTGAAGGAGCTTTTGGAGTCCATTTCCCTTGAATCTTAGGGTCAGCCATTACGCCAAGATCAATCATTTCGGTTGTAACCGGAAGATAATTTTCAATAAGACTCTCCTCGCTGATAATATATGGATTATTTAATAATTCATCGTAGCAATCAGGACAATCAAACCACCATTTTATTACTTCCGAATTTATTTCAAAACGTGATAGCAGTTCCAACACTTGTCTTTGGTTACTTAGAGTATTTTTCCAAAGAATACGATAATGAGTAAGTTCACTTTTATATACGGAATCAGGAAGAGACAATTCACCTTTCATCAATTTATCAAAGGCTTCCCATGGATTATCTTTAACCCCACAATATCCATTATTTCGTAAATCCTGTTCAATTATAAATGCATAATTTACTCCTATTGCTGATAGAGCCTCGGCGAAAGCAGGGAACGGACCTATCATATCCTTCACCTTTGCAATTTGGGAATCTATCCACAAAATTTGTTGTTTCCAGTTTCATGTAACCAGCCCATGTTTAATAACCGATTCCAAGCACTTTCTGGCAACATTAAGAATAATCAGCATACTGTGATTGCTAACATAATCACAACCGTAGGATAATTCATTAAAGATAATCTGGCTATTACCTAACTTTGGGATAGTAATTTTTATTTCATCAATTACTTCTTGTTTCGATTTACCTGTTTGGGCTTTTACATAGTCTTCATCAAGTGACATATATTCATGGTATGGCAAAAGAAATCCTTTTGACTTCTTCAAATCAGTTCTTATGCCATGCTCAAAGATCAAATCCCAAAAAGGATATGTATAATCAGTTGTTGTGTCATATGTTTGTACCGGTAAAACTTTGGTGATTTCACCTATACCAACAATTAATTTTGCATCTTCATCAATTGGATTACCACTTTTGCAATAAAAAACTCCGAGTGAAGTACCGGCCTCTATATTTAATCTAAAGTGATTTAATATTTCAAACTGCCTCTCTTTTCCATATACCCAAGATGTAGGAAACGGTGCAGTTTCATCATCAGACAGATTCGGATATTTATGATTCAGTTCTTCCTGATAATCACGAGAAAGATATCGGAAAGGTATTCCAAAAAAGCTATATGGTTTAAGTTCTATTGTTGTAGGTAAGAGCTTTGCATGTGGAGTCTCTCCAAAAGCATAAACATGTTTGAAGATTCTTTTATATGGCTTCTCATTCATAAAGCCACCATTCTCGCCAACACAAGCAGGTAATTGATCTTGTTTGAGAGAGTTCCAATCCTTTCCTGCATACGTTTCTTCTTTGTTCTCATCTTTTCTTTCAGATATATTGTGAAGCATCATGCAGAATGGATTATTTTTCGGACATTGACAAATAGTTCCATTCCATTTATTATCGTGCCAAGGCACACGGATTGATATATGTTTCATGATAATCGTCTTATTTCGTATTAATATTATTTCCTACAATCTTGGCAAACGCATCAGCACATTTCTTAATATCTTCATACTCTGCTAGTTTTTTGCCACTAAGGTTATCGTCTGTCCAATCCTCAATATCTTTTGCATACACATCTTTGATGGAGCTTTGTAGTGATTCTATTTTAAGAGGAACAGGAAGGTTATTTATTTGCATATCATCAATGATTCTTTTGAAATAAGCAAAATCACCTTCTATGATAAATCCCTTATCTGCTGCTATACGATAAATCGCAATCCAATGTCTTTGCTTGCTCAAAGGTGACTTTTTAGGATCATATCCAATAAACTGGCAAATGCTCTTTTTCAGAGTTGCGATTCGTTTTTCTTCTGGCCAATTCTTTACGTCCGCTTCAGCGACCAATTGCTGATCATCATTTTCTTCATTATAATATGGATGCAACTGAATTACTTTATGGACATAAGAATTTTCTTTGTGCACACTTTCTGACTTTTGTATTTCATGTCCATTCATTTCCAGGTCTGTAATAGATGAACCCGTGGAATAGAAATACATGGTTAGGATAATGCTGATTGCAGTATCAACTTCCTTTTCTGAAGCGGTAGGAGATATATGTGATTCACTGTTTCTCCAGCCTTTAATGAGCATAAGGTATTGATATAGCTGCTGCTTTCCTTCATCCGTGCTGTATTTCAGATTCCATAGACATTTGTGGGCATAAATCACGTTTTTCCAAGTTACATCTTCACCGGGATTTTGGGCAGGAACTTCATGGCCTTTCATCAGATAATACAATTTCTTCAGATATGCCTCAAACTTGGTGACTAATAAATTAAATGCCACAAACTTATCTACGATAGTTGCTCTCTTACCGTATAGATTGGTAAATGCCCGTTGGATAAACATGCCTACATTGTCCAAAGAGTCAATTGACGGTGTGTCTATCACATAGAATACGCTGTTTATAATCTCATCGATAGGACGCATTTGTGGAAGTACTGCGGTCAAAGTTGTTTTCAGAATGCTCCGAATATTATCCTTTATGACGGCCACGTCTACATGCTGTACTTCGTCTGTAATAACGTCTTCGTCTTGCGGCACCTGTTCTTCTTCGGATTGATAATTCTCTTCCATATTCAAGTACGCTTTCAGAATACGTTCTCTACAACTGCTGTCCAAAATAAACTCTCGAAGTAATTTGTCTGCTTTGGGAATAACCAGACGAGCTGGGACTTCTGTACCTTCTACTTTGGTAATGAACTCACGAGTTTTGGCCATGTTCAATGTCAGTTTCAAATTGTCAAACTGACTGAACTCATTCAGATTCTGTTCCGTTACATTACGACTCATGATGTGCTCCAGTTGACTGGCGTTTATACCGGTCGCTTCGGCCAGAATCATTACTTGTTTGTGCAATTCGCGGAATTGGTATTCTGCGATATAATCATAAATCGTCTTACCTGGCGACAGGTGTAAATCTCCACTTTGCAGGTCGTGTAGGATAATCATTGCCGTACGCTGATCCTTTTGTGAAAGAGATGCAAATGTTTTGTGCAACTCTTTAAAGGCTTCTTTGGTCAGTTCGCTTCCCGGACCGGACATATAGAGGTTCTTGATGAACTTCACAAACTTGGAGTTGATATATTCGGCATCAATCGTACCCGTACCTGTTTCTGTGATATAGGTGTCAATAGGATAGTCAAAATCATCTCTTTCCGTACTGCCCCCTCCATTACCTTCAAACAGTTCCCTGTATCGTTGCAGCAGAATAAGGTAAGTCTGTTCGTCCAATTCCATCTTGACGTAGGTATAAGTATCGCCATGCTGGAACTCATATTCATCCTTATCCCATGTGAATCCTTGCAGCTTGGCTGCTTCCAGCAGATGAGTCATCTGGCTGAAATCTTTGGCAAACATATTCCTGTCTTCTCTTGCTTCTGGCAATTTTGTAAAGTTTTCGATTTTTTGTGCCTGGAATATATCCCTTATGTGCAAGAACTTCTGGTTGATATTTGTCAGATTACTTTCCAGTTTATCGACAAAAACACCTAACGGCCTGTCCACATATACATCGAGTGCATCATTGATATTCTGCTCCATGGTGTAAGGGAAGGAGTAATAGCGGATAATGCCGAAAGGCTTGTCCGGACCAAACAAGCGGTTGGTACGTGAGAACGACTGGATAATGTCCACATATTTCATTACCTTATCCACATACAGCGTATTTACCCATTTGGAATCATAACCTGTCAACATCTGCGAAACTACAATAAGCAAGTCTATCTGCTGTGCGTGATCATGTTCTATATTGAGGTAAGGCTTCTTATGTGCCAGTCTTTTGGCCACATCCTTTTTGTATTTGGCGTAGGTGGAAAGCTGGAATGTTGTTCCATATTTCCGGTTATAGTCATCCAGCATCTCCAGCAAGGCATCTTCCTTGGCGATTCCGCCATCAGAATTGTCTATGTTGTTGTCGAATACGGCCACCACATTCAGAGAAGAATATTGCTCCTTGAATATCCGATAATAAGCTATTGCCTCAGGTATATTCTTTGTAGCTAGAATGGCGTGGAATTTACCGTTCTTGCTCAGTTTATCCCTTCCGCTTGCGATGTCGGCAGCAACAGCCTGATGATGAACAGGCTGCTGATACAAGTCTTTAGGCAGATAATGTTCTATTCCGTGTAAGGTTTCATCTCCTTCCTTATAAGTGTCCGGCATCTTCAGTTCGTTCATGAATCGGTTGTAAACAACCATTTTCTGCTCGTCATTTTCAATCTCTTCAATGCTATTTACCTTCAGTTGAGAGAATGCCACTTTTTCGCGAAGCTCATTGTCATCGTAGGTTCTTACCATATACGGATCGAATCCCAATACGTTGTGGTCAGGGATTCCATTGGCGATGGTGTATTTATGAATCATGTCGCCGAATATGGTTTCGGTCATGATTTCATGCTTGGCGTTTTCTTTAAACACCGGTGTGCCCGTGAAGCCGAAAAGCAAAGCTCTTTTGAATGTATTCTTGATACCTATCAGCATATCGCCGAACACACTACGATGACATTCGTCTATGATGAATACCAGTCGTTTGCGGTCTATCAGATCAATATCGTCCTGCGAAATATCTTTCCCGGCCTTGATGTTCGACATCTTCTGAATAGAGGTCACAATCAGGCGGTCGTCGTTATCCGTACTTTTGAGTTTGCTCAACAGGATGGCTGTATTCTGCGTATCTTGAATCGCTTCGTCTTCTCCCGCAAATCCACGATATTCGTCCAACGATTGCACGCTCAGCTCGATGCGGTCCAATAGAAATACCACTTTGTCGGCATCGCCGGAATTGGCAATGAGTTGTGCCGATTTGAAACTGGTCATGGTCTTTCCGGAACCAGTGGTATGCCACACGTATCCGCCACGATGCTGGTGGGTATCCCAGTTGGTCTTATGCGTTATGTCGCTGATTTTACTGGCTGCAAAATACTGATAGCTGCGAAGTACTTTCAGTGTCTTGTCCTTATCGTCGGCAATAGTATAATAACCAATTAGCTGATGAGCCATGGGGATGCTGAGCAAGTCGGATACAATTCGTCTCCAGTCTCGTATAACGGTGTTGTTAAAGTCTTCCCAATGGAAATAGAATTCCGGCTTGAAATTCTCTTCTTTCCCCGGATTGGCAAAATAGAGTGTTTCTTCCGGTGTCATGGCTACAAAAATCTGTACCATCTTAAAGATACCGTTGCTGAATACGCCTTCGTGGGTATAACGCTTAATCTGGAAGGTAGCCTGACTCACATCTACTTTTGAACGCTTCAGTTCGATATGAATTACCGGCATGCCATTGATGAGCAACATCACATCGCCCCGTCGGTCACCGCCCAACGGGTGCGAAGCCTTGAAACGAGGTTGTCGGGCAATCTGATAGCGACTCTGTCCGGCACTGATTTCACGTGCATCGAAAATCTTCAGATAAACTTCCTTGCCGTAATTGTTGGTATCGGCGGGGTTGTCGCGTTTGATGCATACCTGTCCGCCATTGATAAACATATTCATGGCGTATGGGCTGTCGCACAGATTCACCTGATCGATGATTTGGCGCATCTCACTTGCGGTAAGCGGACAATTGCCCAATTTATTGATGTCTCTGTTGTTGTCGAAGAGAATCTTGGCCCAGTTCTGAATCAAATCTTCTTCTGTGGGTTGTACAAGGACTTCCTTTTCCCAACCATGATGGGGGAGAAGGTCAACCAAGGCTTGTTCAAACTGACTTTCCTTGACGAAATATTGTATGTCGTTTATATTATCCATATTTACTTCCTTAAAGGTTTGAATGATATTTATACAAACATTTTATCCAGACAAGCTGCCTTGATTTGTTTTAACTTCTCAAGGCGCTGGGTTTGGAGAGAGATTTGTTTATCAAGATTACAGAAATAGGATGCTATTTTTTGTTGTTCTAGTTTTGAAGGTATAAAAAAATCCATCTCTTTAAACTCATCAAAACTTATTGTACGGCCATCTCTAATTCCGTAAGTAATAAGTTCTAATCGTTTTATAAATTCTTTAGATGTAAAAATATATTTCCAGAAATAATCATAATGAAATTCCTTATTTTTGAATTCCATTACAGTATATGCAGGAGATACAATTCCTTCAATATTAGAATGAGCAAATCCTCCTTGAAATGATCTCAGATGTATAATAAATTGGCCTGGTAAAATATGTTTATAGGTCGTTTCATTTGATTTATCATGAAATACCTGATATCCAATATCACTTCTTTTAACCATTCCTTTATCTTGAGTAGCTGATAAAACGGGTAAATCAGGACGATTTCTTACGTTTGTTGTTTTAAACACTTCGCCAGCTGTGACGAAATCCCATTCTCCTTCAAATCCTTTAAATCTTACTTTAGGTACAGTTTCTCCTTCTTGTGGGAACATAGATTGTAGGCTTGCCGCCTTTATTCGTTTTAAAGACGCAAGTTTCTTTGAAGTGGTTTGAATTAATGAGTCTAATGATTGGAAATAGGATGCTATCTTTTGTTGTTCTGTATAAGATAATGGTATATGCACTTCACCAGATAGGGCCGTTTCATCACTAATATTAATAGTGTTTTTTGCACCTTTATTTATGAGAGGTAGAAGGTATTTATTAAGTCTGAAATTAGGCTCAAAGTAAACACTGATATAGTTAGGATCGAAGCCCTCTTTAACATCGTATATTGCATATAAAACTGAAACTATTCCTGGTTTGTTGTTATTTACTTTAATTATTCCAAAAGGCTTTAGCTTTAGGGGAGACTTTGTATATACTATCTGCCATTTATTCAAAATTTTATAAGTGGATATATTGTTTCCTGTATAACTTCTACCCAAATGCTCTATCTGATTTACAACGCCAAATTCATCAGAAACAGAAAGAGCGTCTTCCTTTTTATATTCTAATTTGTTATTTTTTTTATTACTAACTGATAGGCACTTCTCAAGAAGAACATCACTATAGTAATCACAGAACTCCTTAAATCTTATCTCCGGCACATTCATACATTTACTTCTTTTCATCATTAATCAACTCATTAAGCCCCAAAATCGCAAACTCATCTCCGGTCAGTTCATTAATAAGACCTGACAATTCTTTTTGAGATTTTTCCACGTCCTCATTCAAATGCTTGTAACTTACGGCATACTTTTTCCCTAATGCACACACTTTATCTTCAAAAGTAGATAAGACCTCAGCGAGCGTTTCATCAATACCATAAACAATAGGATCAATCCATTTTTTATGTAGGAATAGAGAAATATCTTCGTCTGAAAGATTTTCTATCGCTTTTACAGTTTTGTCGATAAGAGTCTGCTTGGCTTCCTTAATTTGTTTGTTCTTGTTTTTCTGTTCCTCCCAGAGTTTGACAATCTTCTTCAGTTTCTCTTTAGTTTCTGCTTCCACCTCATCCTTCTTGGCTTTTGCTCCCGCAGTAATGGCTTTCTTATCAAAGGCATTTTCCTTTTCACTATCCAAATAAGCCTCAGACTCCTCTTCCGAGAAGTTTTCACGGATTTCATCCAGTTCACCGGAGATCTCTTCTACTCGCATCTGCAAATCGGCAATTGCTTTCAAATCGTCCTGAAATTTCTCCTGTTGTACCAAGTCAAAAGGAATGATGCGCCCTTTCAAACCATCTGGCACTTCAATTTCTTCGTCGCCTTTCTTTACCAGTTTATAAGCAGGTTCTACCACTCTTACCGCTTCAATGCCTTCCTGCTGTATGGTCTCAATATCGTTGGTAATGCCCTGCCAGTTGTCAGCTAACGCTTGATAGGCTGCATATCGGTCGATGAGAGGCATCCCATGCAAACGGGCAAAAATATCATCGGAAATAGCATCCAACTCTTTCTGGGGATTTGCAGTCGCTATCTGATCAATCAGCCGATGATGAACACTATCGGCAAAACCTCCGAAAGCCTGTGCAAACATCTGCTGGAAGGCTTTTACGTCTGCATTCTGTTCTATAAACGATTGAGTATCTTCGGTCTTCAACTGTGAATAAGGTTTGTCTGCATCCGCAATAAACAATTCTTCGCGCAAAGAAGGGAATGTGTCCCAATATTTTTGAAGTTCATCAATCTCGCTGTGAGGAATGCCTCCGAACATGGTGGCATAGATGTCGAACTTCTCAACAGGATCACTGGAATCTACATAACGAGGGATGTTCAGATTGTAACCGTTTTGACGGATTTCATCACGGGACACTGTACGGGAATATCCGGGAACTGTTTTACGGTCGCGTACCGTATCGGCAATACGTTTGATGTCACATTCGCGCAGCTTGTTGTTTTTTCCTTCCTTGACAAAACCCTTTGAGGCATCGATAATCAACACGTCGTCATTGTCACGATGCTGTTTGAGCACCATGATGAGGGTAGGGATACCTGTACCAAAGAAGATATTGGCCGGCAGTCCGATAATGGCATCGATGTTGTTCTTCTCAATCAAGTTGCGACGTATTTTGCCTTCCCCTTCACTATTTTCATCGGCATCACCACGGAAGAGAACACCGTGAGGAAGTACAATTGTCAGGATACCGTCTGGTTTAAGGTGATGGAGTTCATGAAGCAGAAAGGCGTAGTCGGCTTTGCTTTTAGGAGCTACACCATAATCCTTAAAACGCGGATCCAGTTCACGGTCGTTGGCATCCCACTGTTGCGAATAGGGAGGATTGCTGACAACAGCATCCACGTAAAGCGGTTTTCCGATATCTCCACCGTCAGTCTGCAAAGGCCAGTCCTCTTCCAGAGAGTCGGCACAACGAGTATTGATGTTGTCTGGTTTGATACCACGCATCACCAGATTCATACGGGTCAAGTTGTAGGTGTTTTCCTTCAGCTCCTGCGCATAGTATTTCACCTTGTTCTTGTCTTCGATATGACGCCCAACCGATTTACCGATGGTAATCAGCAAGGAACCTGAACCGCTTGTAGGGTCATAAATTTCAATTTTGTCTTTATTCTTATGGTGTTCAGCCACAATTTCAGACATCAAGATAGCCACCTCGTGAGGCGTATAGAACTCTCCAGCCTTTTTCCCGGCATTGGCTGCAAAGTTACTGATAAGATATTCATATACATATCCCAGCACGTCATAGTCCTGACGACCGTCTGTGGGAATGTCCTTGATTAGCTTGATGAGATCCTTAATGGCACGTGTCTGCGAGGCTGGGTTCTCACCCAGTTTACTCAGGCCAGCCTGTAAAGTCTTGAAGATGTTCTCGTAGACATGTTTGTAATGAGGGCTAATCAGACGGTCGAAACTGCTGAGTGCTCCGCTCAAGTCGGCTACACTAAATTCAGAATTGGGCTTCAGCCAGGTAGCAAACAGATTTTGGTATTCAATGAAGTAGCCAATGTTGTTTCTGCAATACTCCATCATCATAACTGTCCTGATTCTCATGATCTTCTACAAGTGTCACAATATCCTCATCAGTCCATCCGATACTGTTCAGATAGTTCACCTCATTGTCTGACAGAAATTTATAGAAAATCAAGCCAAGAATATAATCTTTGTATTCGTTGGCTTCTATCTTGGAGCGCATCTTGTTGGCAGATGCCCATATCTTATTGGCAAGTTGTTGTTTGTTCATAAAATCAATTTTAAAAATAGCTTACTCTATGTGTGAATATCATAAGCAAAGATGTAAATAAAGAATGCAGACATTCTGCATTTATTGAGAATACTTAGTATATAGGAATCTCATTCATCAGACTCTCTTAGCAGGTCCTTAACCTCCACGTTAAGTACTTTAGCTATTTGAAATAGCATTTCCAAACTAGGTTGTGCCGTATTGGTACACCATTTGGAGATGGTAGCAGGATCTTTCCCCACTTGCTCTGCCAGCCATTTATTGGTCTTTTCCTTCTCGGCGAGCATCACTTTGATTCGGTTTATTTTTTTGTTGGGCATATCTCATCTTTAATTAACAATAATACAAATATAATCCTTTTGCCTAAAAGAGCAATTGAGTTTTAATTAATAATTAGATGTAGAAGGAATTTTTATTGCGTATAATTCAATTTTTACGGTATTATGGCCGAGAACAATGCATCTAAGAGATTTTGATTAAGATAAATTGTTTACTTTTGAAGTATAGACAATCTTAAAATTGATTTTTATGAATGATAATATTGAATATGAGAAATTTACTCAAGAGATTTATAATGAGATTTTGAAGAATTTGTATGTAAAGAATATAGATGTTAAGCATAATGTGAAATTGACTGGAAAGTCAGGCCAGAAGCATCAAATAGATGTGTACTGGGAATATCAATATGATAATACCACATTTAAGATTGTAATAGAGTGTAAGAATTATAACCACACAGTATCTATTGGTAAAGTGAGAGACTTTTTTGGTGTTCTTTATGATTTGGGAGATGTCAAAGGTATAATGGTTACCAGAAAGGGTTATCAGGAAGGTGCAAAGAAGTTTGGTGAGCATTACAGGATTGATTTAATGGAATTAAGAGAACCGGAAGAGGGAGAGGCTATTGTTGCTGAAACCACATTAACTATTGATAGTCCTGTTAGACATAGACTTTTTCAGGTTGATGAAGATTGGGCTAAAGCACATGATTTTAATATCCAATTATATAAAAAACGACTGGACTGTTTGAGTCTTTCGCCTAGTAGCAACAAATGGATTAATGCAACCCATATTCCTTTAACAACTAAAGAAAATAAGATTAGAAATGCAAAAGATGAGATTATTACAGATATACAGAAATTAGAAGAAGAATTACCTGAAAATTGCGAACAAAATAAAGACTATGTATTTCCATTTGACGATGCTTATATAAAAACAGATTGCGGAAATATCAAGATTAAAGAAATCAAGTTTGAATATGAGAATCATACAGAAACAAAACAGATTAAAATTGATGCACAAAACATAACCAAGGCAATACTTAAAAATACGATTAGTAAGGAGGTACAGTTAATAGGGAAAACATATATGGACTATAAGTCCCAAATGAAGTAGTTTGTTCTTTACTTTGTTGTATGTTATTTATAAAAATTCGGACTGAATAATATCGAAGGACAACTGTACTTTCCCTCTCTATTAACGGCAAATAATGGATTTACAAAATAAAAAAGGAGAGAAAAACCTCTCCTTTTTTTAAAATGGTACTGTCCAAAATTTTGTGTAAATGGAAACAGGATTCAGTTGTAAGTTTGTTC
>OGGF01000636.1_pt1 | contig 19264 bp, 11 predicted proteins | sample 1571211 | NCBI WGS metagenome assembly OGGF01 (sample SAMEA2582020, study PRJEB24529) | metagenome | biome: Human gut stool | place: China | collected 2011 | reverse complement strand
CCATATTTCTGACTTATTATCTATAAAATATTGAGTAATAATCGGTTGTAAATACTGATATTGCATAATGAGAAATATTAGTAGCTTGTATAGAGCAGAAAAATAAAAACAATACAATAAAAGAGTTTAGAGTTTTCATAGATACCATCTTTGTTTCTAACAAAGTTAAGAATAACAAAGAAAGTAGCTATACTCCTTATAAAATTTAACACTTACCTATAAAATTACAACAATATCATATCTATATGTGCTAGAAAACATAATCCGATAAAAAATACACTAAAGATGTCAAAAATTCCACTTAAAAATATTTCTTATTTTCTTCCTTTGAATAACACATTTAAAGTTTAATCACATGAAAAACATTAAAACCTTAACTCATTCTTTAAACAGAAAAGCTAATAGGCATTTTTTTACAAAAGAACTATTAGTATATAGCTGTTCACTGGGAATAGCTTGTTTTCCTTTATCTGTTCTAGCCGAAAATGACATTAATTCCAATTCATTTTCCAGTGCTCAACAAGAAAATAGAATAATAAAAGGAAAAGTAATTGACGAAAAAGGAGAAACACTGATTGGAGTTTCCATTTTGATAAAAGGAACAACTATAGGAACGGTTACTGATTTTGACGGTAACTTTTCATTGGAGGTTCCTAAAAACGGAACACTTGTCATTTCTTATGTAGGATATAAATCTCAAGAAATTAAAGTTTCTGGACGAACAGATTTTGCAATAACATTGGCTTCTGACAATAAGTTATTAGACGAAGTAGTAGTTGTTGGTTATGGAGTTGTAAAAAAATCAGACTTAACAGGCTCTGTAGGAAGTGTAAAATCAGAAACAATTGCTGCCAAAGGTTCCACATCCGTAATGGAAAGTTTGCAAGGCCAAGTAGCCGGAGTTAATATTTCACAGTCATCAAGTCGTGCCGGAGATGGTTTTAAGATTCAAATACGTGGAAAAAGCTCTTTAAATGAGGCTGAACCTTTATATGTAATTGATGGTGTAGTATGTGACAACATGGACTTTCTAAACCCTATGGATATTGAAAAAGTGGATGTTTTAAAAGATGCATCATCTACAGCTATTTACGGTTCCCGTGCTACTAATGGAGTTGTAATGATAACAACTAAAAAAGGAGCAAGTGATGAATCCAAAGCTACAGTTAGCTATGATGGTTACTATGGAGTAAAAACAGTCGCTAACATGCCTGACTTTATGGATGGAGACAGTTTCCTAAACTGGAGATTTTGGCGATATCTAGAGTCATCTATGGATGCAAATACCGGGCAGACCACTTGGAATATGACAGATGCTAATTACGAAAACTTCTGGGGAGGAGGAAGCCCTGTCATAAAAAGCATGTATCAAAACAAGAACTACACTGATTGGACAGATCTAGTAACACGTACGGGAGCTCAACAGAATCATTTTGTAAATATTACAGGTAATGCAAAAAATATAAGTTATCGCGTTGGGCTAGGTTATCAAGATGAAAAAGGCGTACTTTACGACGGATATAATCGTTGGAACTTGAAAGGAGCAGTAGATCATAAAATATCAGATAAGGTATCAGCAGGATTTTCTACTAATATGGCAACTTCACTGAAAGAAAGTGGAAGTAATTATTCGGTGTTATCAGGTTTCCGAATGACACCTACCATGCCTGCATTCTATTGGGAAGGAGATAATATAGGACAACCTATAAGACAGCCAGGAAAAGATGAAGCAATATATCCTAACGGTGGTGGTCCAACATCAAATATAAATCCCCTAGTAGATAGAGAAAACTCTAAGGACAATACTCGAGCTTATGATATTATGGCTAATTTATATCTACAATATAGCCCGATTAAAGAACTGATTCTCAAAACAACTTTCTCCCCTATGTACTCTAAAACAGAACGAGGAACATTCTACAATGGAGATACTCAATATCGTTCTGGAAAATCCAATATGGCAGAAAAGTATAATGATGGAGTATTCTCTTATACATGGGATACTCAAGCTAATTATATCAAAACTTTTGGAGATCATAGCATCAATGTACTAGCTTTGTTCAGTGTATATGATCAAAGAAAAGAAGGAGATTATATGGGAGTTGTAGATATGCCTTTTGATGTTGACTGGCATAATTTAGGCTCGGGAACCGTTCAGAATCAATCAAGTTATTACGAACGGATGACAATGCTTTCTTACGTTGCCCGCCTCAACTATTCATACAAAGGAAAGTACATGGCTACCGTATCTTCTCGTTGGGATGGAAGTTCTAAATTCCAAAAAGAGAACCGCTGGGGAATGTTCCCATCAGCAGCCTTAGCATGGCGTATTTCAGAAGAAAACTTCATGGAATCCACAAGGAACTGGTTAAGTAATCTGAAATTACGTGCCAGCTTCGGTGTAACTGGTAATAATGCTGGAGTCGGACCATATGATACTCAAGCTTTAGCAAATATCAAGTATTATTACAATTATGGAGGAACTGTTGCAAACGGATTTGGATATACAATGATTAATCCAGATTTAACATGGGAAAAAACAGTAGAATTTAATGTAGGTCTTGACTTTGGATTATTTAATAACCGTATAAACGGAACCATTGACTTATACAATAAAAATTCTAGCGATTTGTTAATGGAAATGCAGACACCTTTTGAATTAGGTTCATATACAGGAGCAATAATTAGTAACGTAGGAAAGGTTAATAATAAAGGTATCGAAATACAATTAAATACACTCAACGTACAAACTAAAGATTGGAATTGGGAAACTTCGTTCTCATTCGCACGCAATATCAATACCATAAAAGAATTAAATGGCGGAAAAGAAGACTTAGTTGGTAACAAATGGTTTATCGGACAGCCTATTGATGTAGTATATGGATATAAATATATGGGAGTTTGCACAAGAGAAGAAGCACAAGCTTTTGCCAACGACCCCAATATGAAAACCAAATTCTATGAGGGAGAAATGAAAATATATGATAAAGACGGTAATGGAGAAATCAACGCTGACGACAAGATGATTCTTGGTCATTGTGCACCAACATGGACAGGCAGTTTCGTATCCAATTTAGCCTATAAAAACTGGGACTTTAGCGTGAACGTATATGTAAGTCAAGGAGGAACCGTATATTCTCCTTTCATGGGAGAATTCACAGACTATTCTCAACGAGGAATGAACAGAATAAAAATGGATTTCTACATACCAGAAGGAGCTCCTAAGTTAGCAGAAGATGGCTCTATCACTACCCAAGAAACAACTCATTATGGTGAATATCCATTCCCAACTAACGGAACCAACGGTAAAGGAGGAGGATCTTTTTGGATGAGTGGAGAAAATGAAGACCGCGCACAAAACTTTGTAGATAATTCGTACGTTAAAATTAAAAACATTACATTAGGTTACACATTCCCTAAAAACTGGTTACAAAAATTACATATTTCCAACCTTCGCGTTTTTGCTAATATTTTGAATCCATTAACATTTACAAGCTATAAAGGTTTTGATCCTGAATGGGCAGACGCAGAAGTTGGTGATGGAACTGGCGGTGTAAGTTCTAGAAGTTGGCAATTTGGTATTAACTTAAAATTCTAATAATCGTTATGAAAAAATTATATCTATATACAATGATTGTATCATTGGCCTTTACTTCTTGCTCCGATTTTTTAGAGCAGGATAATAGATCAAATGTTCCTTCTGATGAATTTTATAATACAGCAAACGGATTTAGCAGTCTAACAAATAGTACATACTCTTCAATGCGTGAGTTATATAATGTACAACCACAGATGTTCGTTGCTGGAACTGATTTATATGCTGATGGAAAAAGTCAGGGAGTTGTTATGGGACAGTATACATTCACAACCGATGACAGTAATATAAAAGACTTCTATGTCAGTTGCTATAAAGGCATTCAATTAGCTAATAGTGTTATTGCTTACGGAGAAACAACAGAAGACTCTCAACAACGTTTACAATATATCGATGAAGCTCGTTATATTCGTGCATGGTATTACTTCCAGTTAGTGCAACAATTTGGTGGTGTAGCTTTAAATACTAAAATGTTCGATTATGCAGAAATGAGCCACGCCCGTTCATCATTAAAAGATGTATATAAGTTCATTATTGATGAATTCACTTATCTGGCCTCTGAGCAATCTCACTTATTAGAACGTTCAGCCTCAGGAGTAGGAAGAGCTAACAAAAGAGCTGCTGCCTTTTATGCAGCAAAATCCTATTTGACACGTGGATGGCTGGATGGAACCGATTATGAAGCACAAGAAGAAAATATCGCAGAATCAAATGATTTTGAAAATGCTATAACTTACTCTATGCAAGCCATCAATGGAGAAGTACCTACACTATCAATCGAAGAAGCATTCGATATAAACAATGAGGATAATTCCGAATTATTCTGGAGTGTACAATTCAGTAGTTCATCTGTAGAAGATCCTGTAAAAGATGGCTCTTATCAACAAGCTCAATTTGGTGCTTATCAGGGTGGATCTGAAAAACCAAGGAATAAGGCCATAGACGGTAATTTTGCACCTTCATTACGTCTGCAACAATTATACACAAGAGGTGACGGACGATTGGAGCAAACATTTATGTTAGAATTTCATGAGGCATATTTTGACTATTACACTAATCCTACAAGTAAAATCTTATATTATTATGCACCAGCATGGGCTACAGATGAAGATATTGCAGCATGGAGAGCAGATGATCCTAATGGTATAAAAACAGAAACAATAGTAAGTAAGACAATTGCCGAAGGAGGTATTGCTCCTTCCAACGGACAACCTGCAACTTATAAAGACAGACGTTCTCAAGATTTTGGGAATGCATGTATAAAAAAATTCGATGACTATACTGAAACGTCAATCGCCAATCGTAGTACTCAATGCAGCATGCACGATGTCGTATTAGCCCGTTTGGGAGAAGCTTATTTAATCGCAGCTGAAGCGTATTATAAAAACAACCAGCCTGATAAAGCTGCCGAAATGATTAACGACCTAAGAAAACGCCCTGATACAGTAAAAGAAGGATTTGAAAATGATATGCTTGTTAATGCAAATGATATCACTATCGATTTCATTTTAGACGAACGTGCTCGTGAATTAGCAGGTGAATATGTCCGTTGGACAGATCTAAAGCGTACTCATAAATTGGTAGAATACGTTACACAATATAATGAAGATGGAGTTTCAGAAGCAGCAATGACCGGTCCTGATGGAAAATATAAAATATTACGTCCTATTCCTCAAGCTGCAATTGATTTGAATCAGGCAACTATAGAACAAAATCCAGGTTATTAATAAATAATAGTACATAAGAGCCATGTATATAAAAATATGCATGGCTCTTTCAATAATAGAAATCATATGATACGTACATTACTATTAAGTACTCTCTCAGTTTTATACCTAAATAGTATCGGACAAAATGTCTCCTATTCTCCAACTTCACTTAATACTTGGGGAGACCAAGGCAACGGTACATATATAAATCCCATATTGAATGCTGATTACTCAGATCCGGATGTTATCCGCGTCGGAAATAAATACTATATGGTAGCATCCGACTTCCATTTTTTAGGGATGCAAGTCCTTGAATCTGAAGATATGGTCAACTGGAAACTATTGTCACAAGTATATTCACGCTTCGACTTTCCTGGATGGGATACAAACGAACACTATGCCGGAGGATCATGGGCTCCTTCAATCCGTCATCATGATGGAAAGTTCTGGGTTTTCTTTTGTACCCCAGACGAAGGATTATTTATGTCGAATGCTGCAAACCCTGCTGGTCCATGGAGTCCGTTAGTAAATGTCTGTCATGTAGAAAAGTGGGAAGACCCTTGTCCTTTTTGGGATGATGATGGACAAGCATATCTTGGAAGAAGTATTCATGGTGCAGGACCTATCATTATTCATAAGATGAGTCCAGACGGGACCAAATTGCTCGATGAAGGAAGAACTGTATACACAGGACCTGTAGCAGAAGGAACTAAAATACATAAAATCAATGGTTATTATTATTTAAGTATACCAGAGGGAGGAGTTTCCGAAGGATGGCAAACTATTTTACGCTCGAAAAACATATATGGTCCATATGAGAAAAAAGTTGTTTTAGAACAAGGTAGTACAAATATCAATGGGCCTCATCAGGGAGCAATGGTAGATACTCCTTATGGAGAATGGTTCTTCTTTCATTTTCAACAATACAATCCATTGGGCAGAGTAGTACATCTGCAACCTATGTACTGGAAGAATGATTGGCCAGTTATCGGGGTAGACATGGATATGAATGGCATCGGTGAACCTGTAACCGTTTGGACTAAACCACGTACTGGTAAACAAAGCATTATAACAGTCCCACAAACTGATGATGACTTTTCTTCGGAAAAGCTATCCTTGCAATGGCAGTTCAACCATAATCCTGAAAATAAAGCATGGTCGCTTACCGAGCAAAAAGGAATGCTTACCTTTCATGCATTAAGAGCCAGTAGCTTTAAACAAGCCTGTAATACACTGACACAGAAAACGATGGGATACAAAGGAACAGCAACTACAAAAATGATTTATACAGAACTAGCTGAAGGACAGTATTGCGGTCTGGCTTGTATAGGTAAGGAAAATTATCTTATTGGTATCGCAAAACAGAACGGCAAAACATTTTTGTATTTTGAAAAAGACGGTATCATAAAACAAAAAGAAACTATTTCTGGAGAAGACATTTATTTACGTCTGGAAGCTGACGCAAAGGAAAATAACTATCAATTTCTAGCTAGTCAAGATGGAAAATCATACAAAGAAATAGGCACTTCTTTCAATATGAAGTTCGGCAACTGGAAAGGTGTAAGGATTGGACTCTATTGTTATAACATCCAGTCTGCTGACGGAAAAGTTGCTTTCGACAGGTTCCAATATGAACACGACGGACCTTCTATACAAAACAAACATTAAATAATAAACAATTATGAAACTAGTAAAATATCTTTTTGTACTGGGTAGTGGCATCTTCGCAGCATGCGGTTCTCCACAACAACCCATTGCTTCCCCTACTCCTCAAGAGGAAATCATCAACAATATCGCACTCACTTCATTTCCTGACAGAACATTTATAATAAATGTACCTCAAGATACAAGCTGTGCACGGACTTTACTGCAAGCAGCAATTGATTTTTGTTCGGTTGCAGGAGGCGGAACAGTAAAGATTTCAGAAGGACATTATTTCCTTAATGGTCCGTTACATCTGAAAAGTGATGTCAATCTGAATTTAGCAGAGGGAGCATACCTGCAATTCAGTGGTAAATCTTCCGATTTTCTCCCCGTTGTCCTCACTCGTTGGGAAGGAACAGAACTTTATGGACATTCACCTATGATTTATGCTTATCATGCTAATAATATTGCTATCACAGGAAAAGGAACAATCGATGCACAAGGAGGACTTGAATTTGCTGCATGGAGTAAAATAGAAGCCAACGATCGTGACCGGCTCCGTGAAATGGGAGATAAACTAGTACCTGTACACGAACGTATTTTTGGAGAAGGTACCGTTCTACGCCCCTCTTGCATACAGCCTTATGGATGCTCACGTGTCCTGATAGAGGGAATTACTGTTAAAGATTCTCCTTTTTGGACAATCCATCCTGTATATTGTGACAATGTGATAGTACGCGGAGTCACCATAGACAGTCACTTTCCGAATAATGACGGATGTGATCCGGAATCGACAACTAACGTCCTGATTGAAAACTGTACCTTCCGTACGGGAGACGACGCTATCGCCATCAAATCCGGACGAGATACCGACGGACGATATATAGGACGTCCTTCACGTAATATTGTAATCCGTAACTGTATTTTTCACTCGGAATGTAATGGACTTTGTATTGGTAGTGAAATGTCTGGAGGAGCATCTGATGTATATATGAACAATATAGAAATTGGAACCGTAAAAAATGCTATTTACTTCAAATCAAATCGGGACCGAGGAGGATATATACGCAATGTTGTCGTTGACAGCATTACGGTAGAACGAGCAAAAGGAGCCATTCTACGTTTCGAAACAAATTATTTCGGCTTCCGTGGTGGAAATCATCAGGCACTTTATGAAGATTTTCATATAAGTAATGTAAGCGCCGGCACAGCTGATAACTATGCAATTTTTATGGACGGCAATGAAGAATATAAAATCCGCAACATAAACATTGATAACTTTCATGTAAAAGAGGCACAATATCCTTATTATTTGATGAATACTGAATGTATAAACCTTACCCAATCTTCAGTTAATGGAAAAAATATTCCTGAAAGCCCCAAAGAAAGTCCTCAAAAAATATCATTAGATGTCTATTAATCCTTATATATCCCGGATCAGGTACAAAAGTTTAATTTTTTGTACCCAATCCGGGGTCTTTTATATAACTTTTCAGAAAACATCTAGATAAATCTTATAAAGGAGGGACAAAAGCATTCCTCCAAAAGATTTTAACCGTAGTTTTTACCTTTCACAACACATAATCAATTAAAGATAAATCTACTTATTTAACAACAATTAGATACATTTTTGGCTTTGGATAAGGACGTAAAGGGCAAAAAAGTCAGAAAAAGCCACATAAGAATAAGAAAAAAGTAGAAAAATTCTCAAAAATATCTTTGTAAGAGTAAGTGTTTTTCATAGGTATACTTGTTATATAGTCGAATTTTATTCGTTCAAGAATATATAAAAACGAAATAAATTAAATAACTTAATGTATAACCTTAAAAAAGCAGGTATGAGAAGCAAAAACTCTTGCAAGTGCTCGAAAAAATTACTTCGGGCGTTATTGCTGTCGACGCTATTTGCTGTGCCTTCACAGTTTGCGTCAGCGCAGTTGAATATTGCTTTATCCAATGCCCAACTGGGGACAATGATTAAGCAAATTCAATCACAATCTCAGTATCAATTCTTTTATGATGATGATTTGGCAGATACTCCAATCTCATCAGTTAATGCAAAAGACGCTTCCGTAGAAGAAGTCTTAAATACCGCATTGGCTGGTAAAGGCATTAGCTACAGAGTTGATGAGAATGTTGTATATTTATCAAAAGCTTCTACTTCTCCTTCCGCTTCGTCAACATCATTAAAAGCTGCACAACAGCAGACTAAAACAGTAACCGGACGAATCATAGATGCGAAAGGAGAACCATTAATCGGTGTAACAGTAATTGAAAAAGGCACAACTAACGGTGCTATCACTGACTTTGACGGTAACTACTCATTGTCAGTACCCGATGCTGCAGTGCTGCAGTATTCTTATGTAGGGTACCAAACTGTAGAAATGTCAGTAGCAGGTAAAAATGTAATTGACATTACAATGAAAGAAGATACTGAAGTGCTGGAAGAAGTTGTTGTTACAGCATTAGGTATCAAACGTTCAGAAAAAGCCTTGTCATATAATGTACAGCAAGTAAACGCTGAAGACATTACAACTAATAAAGATGTAAACTTCGTTAATTCTTTAAGTGGAAAAGTTGCGGGTGTTAATATTAATGCTTCCTCTTCAGGTATTGGTGGTGTATCGAAAGTTGTAATGCGTGGTACTAAATCCATTATGCAATCATCAAATGCTCTTTATGTAATTGACGGTGTCCCTATCTTTTCTGGCAGAAGTAATAAAGGAGGAACAGAGTTTAACTCACAAGGAGCAACCGAACCCATTGCAGATATCAATCCAGAAGATATCGAATCAATGTCTGTACTGACCGGTGCAGCTGCTGCAGCACTTTATGGTTCTGATGCAGCAAACGGTGCTATTGTTATCACAACCAAAAAAGGAAAGGAAGGGAAAATGAGCATTACTGTAAACAGCAATACTGAATTTTCTTCACCATTCGTCATGCCCGAATTTCAAAATCGCTATGGTACTGGAATTGGAGGCGTATTAAGCGACTCTGGTATCTTAAGTTGGGGAGGTAAACTAACTGAAGCTAATGCCTTCAATTATTCTCCCAAAGACGATTATTTCCAGACAGGAATTACTGGAACAGAAAGCATTTCTTTCTCAACGGGAACAGAAAAAAATCAAACTTATGCCTCTGCTGCTGCTGTAAACTCCAAAGGCATTGTTCCTAATAATAAATATAATCGTTACAACTTTACAGTCCGTAATACAACATCATTCCTCAATGACAAAATGAAACTTGATGTCAGTGCAAGTTATATTCTTCAGAACGACCGAAACATGACAAATCAAGGTACCTATAACAATCCTCTTGTTGGAGCATATTTAATACCGAGAGGCTATGATTGGGAAGATATCAAAATGTACGAACGCTACGACCCTGCTCGCAAAATTTATACCCAATATTGGCCTGTTGGGGATGCTGCTATTGCGATGCAGAACCCTTATTGGATTAACTATCGAAACTTACGCGAAAACAAGAAAGACCGTTACATGCTAAACGCTGGTTTAAGTTATCAAATTTTTGACTGGTTAAACATAGCTGGTCGTGTCCGCTTAGATAATACATCAACCAATTATACCGAAAAATTTTATGCAACAACCAATACTCAGTTGACAGAAAAGTCAAGTCGTGGCTTGTATGGACAATCAAAATCAGAAGATAAGCAACTATATGCAGATTTTCTAATCAATATTAATAAAACATTCGGTGAAGATTGGAGCTTGCAAGCTAACTTAGGAGCCTCTTTCTCAGACTTACGTTATGATTTGATGAAAGTACGCGGGCCTATTGCAGACGGTTCCGACTCATTTACAGGAGAGCCTGTCGGATTAACAAACTGGTTCGTTATCCAAAACCTAAGTGCAAAAAATACCGAACGCTTAAATGAAGGATGGCGTGAACAAACACAATCAATTTTTGCATCTGCCGAAATCGGTTATAAGAGTACCTATTATTTAACTGTAACAGGACGTAATGATTGGCCCTCACAATTAGCTGGTCCCAAATCAGTAAGCAAATCATTCTTCTATCCGTCAATCGGTGCTTCTGTAGTTTTATCAGAGGTCATGCCTAACTTAAACAAGGATTACTTATCATACATGAAGATCCGTGGTTCGTGGGCATCTGTAGGTAACCCATTTGCTAGATATTTGGCTAATCCACGTTATGAGTGGAATCCCGTAGGAGGATCAGGACAGTGGAGTAACACCACCCAATATCCAGCATATAACCTAAAACCAGAAAGAACAAACTCTTTCGAAGTAGGTTTGACAATGAAATTCTTGAAAAGTTTTGATCTTGACATAACATATTATAATGCCAAGACAATGAATCAGACATTTAATCCAGAACTACCAGTAAATGGATATTCAGCCATTTATCTTCAGACTGGTGCTGTCAGAAATCAAGGTCTTGAACTTTCGTTAGGATATAAAAATACTTGGAACAACTTCACATGGGAAACAGGTCTCACCTACTCTATGAATAGAAATAAAATTTTGGAATTAGCTGATAACGCTATAAATCCAGCAACAGGTGAACCAATATCTATTTCTACATTAGATATGGGTGGATTAGGTGAAGCTAAATTCTTATTGAGAGAAGGTGGAACCATGGGAGATTTATACTCTCTGATTGATTTGCAACGTGATGCCAATGGGAAAATATATGTAGATGCTAATGGTCAGATAGCAACAGAAACAATCAGTAATCCTAATAACTACATAAAATTAGGAAGTGTATTACCTAAAGGTAATCTATCATGGAGAAATAACTTTAATTGGAAGAATTTCAACGTCGGCTTCTTAGTTACAGCACGCTTAGGTGGCATTGTATTCTCTCGTACTCAAGCTATGCTTGATTATTTTGGCGTTTCCGAAGCTACAGCAACAGCCCGCGACCAAGGATATGTCATAATAAATGATAATGATCATATAAATCCAGAAACCTGGTATAATGTAATTGGTGGTGGCACATCCGTTCCACAATATTACACTTATTCCGCTACAAACGTACGCTTACAGGAGGTATCTATAGGATACACATTCCCAAGAAAATGGCTGCGTGACATATGTGACATCAGAGTATCTTTGGTAGGTCGTAATCTTTGGATGATCTATAATAAAGCTCCATTCGATCCAGAAAGTATTGCCTCTACAGACAATTTTTATCAGGGAATCGATTATTTCATGATGCCTGCATTACGTAATATTGGATTTAACCTGAACTTTAAATTTTAACAATTAATAGGTATGAAAAAATATATAATCAACAAGTTTGTAGTTGGAGCTTTACTTTTCACTGTCACTTCATGCACAGATAAATATTTTGATATAAATTCCAACCCATATCAACCAGGAGATTTAAATCCAGATGATTATGCCTTAGGTTCAGCAATGAGTAACCTTGCCAGTACCGTTATTTCATCTGATGTAAATACAGCCCAATTCACAGATTGTTTATTGGGAGGTCCGATGGGAGGATACTTTGCCGATTCTAATTCAGGATGGTCTAACACAATCTCTAATTATAATGCAAAGAATGACTGGACCCGTGTATTTATGATGAGCGACCGCATTATACCAACCTTATATACCAATCTCAACGCTGTAAAAATTGTTCAGAATCTACGGAGAACCCAGTGCCATATGCAATTGCTCAAATTATAAAAGTTGCAGCAATGAGTCGTGTCACCGATACTTATGGAGCAATACCTTATTCCCAAATCGGAGAAGACGGTAAGATCACAACCCCATATGATTCTCAAGCAGATGTCTATAATAAATTCTTTGAAGAGTTGAACGGTGCCATTGAAACATTGACAGCTAATAGTGATGCTAAACTTGTTCCAACAGCTGACTACGTCTATAGTGGAGATGTTCAAAAATGGATCAAATTCGCCAATTCCTTAAAACTACGTCTAGCCATTCGCATTGCTTATGCAGATATAAACAAAGCTAGAGAAATGGCAGAAAGTGCAATCACACAGGAATTCGGTGTTATTACCAAAAATGAAGATAATGCTGCTTGGAATTATTTTAGTACAATCAGTAACCCTCTTTACACAGCGGTAAGATACAATGAAGAACAAACAGGAGGTGATACACATGTTGCAGCTGATATCGTTTGTTACATGAATGGATATAACGATCCCCGTCGTGCTTCATATTTCGAACCTTCAGGATGGAGTGGAAAAGAATATGTAGGCCTACGCAGGGGCATTAATATGAAAAAAGCCGATAGTTACTTTTCAAAATACTCAAGAGTTAACATTTCAGCTTCAGCACCCGTTATGTGGATGAATGCAGCAGAAATAGCGTTCTTACGTGCAGAAGGGAAAGCTATCTTCGGTTTTAATATGGGAGGTGAAGCTAAGGACTTCTATAATGAGGGAATCAGACTTTCTTTTGAGCAATTAGGGGTTAGCGGATATGAACAATATATAGAAGACGGAACAAGCGTTCCAGAAAACTATACAGACCCAGCAGGTCTTAATTCACATGAATCAACCATATCAGATATAACCATAAAATGGGACGAAAATGCTGACTTAGAAAAAAAACAAGAAAGAATTATTACTCAGAAATGGATTGCCAACTGGATGCTTGGAAACGAAGCATGGGCCGATTATCGCCGTACAGGATATCCTAAATTAATACCTGCAACAACGGAAGGTAATCTTAGTGGAGGTATAGTCAACAGCAATCGTGGTGTCCGTCGTATGCCATATCCACTAGAAGAATATACAAGCAATACTGAAAACGTACAAAATGCAGTCAACCAATATTTAAAAGGAATTGACAACATGAGCGTAGACGTTTGGTGGGCTTGTAAACCAAGAAACAATTAATTTTAGAGAACTTATTAATTATGAATTCTATGAAAATTAAAGAATACAATCCGTTAAAAAGATCTATAGTTGCAGTAATTGCTACAATGGCTTTGTTTTCTTGCTCAGACTGGACAGAAACAGAAAGTTTAAATATTAAAACACCAACTTTAGAAGAAGAAAATCCGGCACTTTATGAAGCCTATATCAGCTCCTTAAATGAATATAAAAAGAGTGAACATAAAGTAACCATTGTAAAATTTGACAATAAAGAAACAGATCCTGCAGGTCAAGGAGAGCGTATTACAGCCTTACCAGATAGTATTGATTTTGTTATATTAAATAATGCAGACAATCTTAATGCTGTTACCATTGATGATATGCAAAAAATACGTCTAAAAGGAACGCATACCCTTTATTCTATAGATTATTCTATCATAGAAAAAGAGTATGAAGCTATGCTTGAAAATGAAGAAACGCCAGAAGAAGACACAAAAGTCCAAGACGAGAATACTGGAGAAGAAGAAATGACAACCAATCGTTTCCTAGAGTTTTGCGAACAACGAATGGAATACTATTTAGGATTATTCTCTAAATATAAATATGATGGAATAAACGTAATCTATTCAGGTATAGATCCATTAGCGCTTTCTGAAACTGAAAAGAGTCAGTTAGAAGCACGCCAGCAAATATTCTTTGGAAAAATTGAAGCATGGAAGAATACAAATGTTAATGCAACTTTTATATTTGAAGGGAAACCTCAAAATCTTCTTTACGACAAGAGTTTATTACAAAAAACAAATTTTATAATCATCCCTGTTGTTGATGCAGTAAATCGTGAAGACATATTGTTTACCACAAATATGGCATTAGTTGAAGGTGTTCCAACTGGCCGTATAATATATGGAGTCACCATTCCTTCACTTACAGATAGCAAAGACCAAACAGGTTATTTTGAAGCCCAAGAAAATGGGAGTCCAATGTACGCAGTAAAAGGTGCTGCATTAGCCGTTATCAGTAATAATAATAATAATTTCGTTCAAACTGGACTATGTATTTCTCGCTCTCAAAATGATTATTATTTTGGTGTAAAAAGCAATTATAAAAACATTAAAGAAGCTATTTCTATAATGAATCCGTCACCCTTAAATTAATAGACAATTTATGAAACTCTTTAAATTAAATATTATCACTTTTTGTATGGCAGCCGTTTTAATCAGCTGTAATACAAATGACGTAGAGGAGCATCACTTTGACAATAAACTGTTTATCAATGTAGAAACTCCCGTAGAAAAACTTGTTTTTAAATCAGGTTCTGAAAATGTAACAGAAACACGAGAACTGACTGTTGCAACAGCCTTACAAGCAACAGAAACTATTACAGGAAAATTTATAGCAAATCCAGCCTTAACAAGTACCTACAATATGATTTATAATGCAGAAGCTCAACCTTTGCCATCAGACATGTGCATTATTGAGAATCCTGAAGCTAAAATAAAAGTTGGAGGTACAACATCTGCTCCTGTAACAGTTACTTTTACAGGATTAGAAAGACTAGATCGTGACCTCATTTATGTAATGCCTATAGAGTTGGTTGATGTACAAGGTATAGATGTGTTATCATCAAAAACAAAGACATATTTCATTTTCAAAGGTGCTTCTTTAATTAATGTAGTAGCTGATATAGCCCAGAACAATTTACCAGTCAACTGGAATACTCCAGACTTGGTACGTTCCATGAAAACTATCACAGTAGAAGCTTTAATCAGAGTACGAGATTTTGGGACATCTAATGACTTAAAAGGAGAAGCAATGAGTACAATTTTCGGTATTGAAGGAAAATTCCTCATTCGTATTGGTGATGCAGGATTTCCGCAAAATCAGGTACAAATGGTAAATTCCAATGGCAATTTTCCTGCTGGAAATTCTGAATTAGGACTACCTGTAGACCAATGGGTACATGTTGCTGCAGTATGGGATGCAACCACGGGTGATAGAATTATGTATACAAATGGACAAGAAGTGGCTCGAGACTCAAAAGCATCGGGTACAGTTAACTTAACCAATGGAGATTGTTATGTTGGTAAAGCATGGAATGATGACCGTTGGCTTGATGGAGAAATTTCAGAACTTCGAGTTTGGAGTATACAAAGAACTCCTGAACAAATTGCTTCAAGTATGTATGACGTAGATCCATCAACTGAAGGATTAGTCGCTTATTGGAAATTTAATGAAGGCACAGGAAAACAAGTAAAAGATTATACAGCCAATGGTAATAATATTACTGCTGAAAATGATTTGACATGGACTAAAGTTTCTTTGCCTGAAAAATAATAACCCCTTATCTTAAAATTATGAACAAAATAATATTTTCATTAGTCTTAATATGTGGATCGCTGCTTTTCACTTCATGCGAAGATGATTTAGTAGTCGGTAGCGTAAATCAAAGTTCATATAATAATATAGGAAAACTTGAAGCTTCACTAAAAGATAAAAATAGTGGACTTTCCGATAACATTATAGAACTTAGAACGAAAGAGTGCATAACCTCTGTTTGTGTAAACCTGACAAAAGCTCCAATGAAAGGAGTTGATTTTGCCATTTCTTATGATGCAGAATACTTAAATGAATACAATACACAACACGGAACCAATTTTAAGCTATTCCCTCAAAATCTGATTTCTTTAGATGGCGCTTCTGAAGCTAATATTCTAATGGCACCTGATGAAAAACAATCATTAGCTGTTAATTTAACAATTCAACCAGCAAGTACAGATTTAGAGGAAGGAACAACCTATGTGCTACCCTTAAAGATAACAACTACAACAGAAGGTATCTCCTTATCCTCTACAAGTCATTGTATTTACTTAATCAAAAACTATCATAATGAAGCAGATTGTGACAAAGGAGCTGATGCTGTGAAAAATTTTCTATATTTCGAAGTGAATGATACAAATCCATTAAATGCACTTGAATTCATTCGAGAAGATGGAAAATTATTCTTTGACTATGTTGTGCTTTTTGCAGCAAATATTAACTGGAATGCAGAAACGGGCAGAGTATATGTATACAACAACCCGAATGTTCAATTTCTATTAGACAATAATGAGCAATATCTACAACCATTAAGAAAACGCGGTATAAAAGTGTTACTTGGAGTTCTTGGAAATCATGATGAAGCAGGAGTATGTCAGCTATCTGATATGGGCTGTAAAGAGTTTGCACGTGAACTTGCAGCAATCTGTAATGCATATAATTTAGATGGAGTTAATTTTGATGATGAATATTCTAATTATCCAAACTTAGATAATCCTTGGTTAACCTATAAATCATCAGAAGCAGGTGCAAAATTATTATACGAAACCAAAAAAGCAATGCCTGATAAATATGTAACAGTTTACTATTTTGGAAGTCTTGAATCAAATTGTCCATCGGTATATGGAATTACCCCTAATAATTTTGTAGATATCGTAGTTGCAGACTATGCTCAATCAACACGCCCAATGACAGGTATGACCAAAAAACAATGTGCAGGAATGTCTGTCGAATTAAGACGAGGATATGGGGATACAAGTGAAGATTATGCACGTAGTGTGAAAGAAGACGGCTACGGTTTCTATATGTGGTTTGCATTAGATCCTTCATTATATGCAAGTCAAGTATACCGTATACAAAATGTATCGAGGGGACTTTATAACCAAGAAGTAAAATATCCAACTTTTTACTACAAGAAAAATGATACAACCCAATATTCTAGGTAATTATTTAATTTAATTGCATATGAAAAAAATACTCATAATATTAGCAACTATTGGACTATTATACAGTTGCTCTAATGATGACTCCAATGAAAATCTAAATCTTAATGAAGACTTTGTCGTCCTATCTGCTGATACCTTATCAGCCGGACCTCAGGGAGGGGATTTAGAAGTAACTATAGAAAGTTCTGAAGATTGGACTTTAGTAGGTCCTAAAGTAGAATGGGCTACTCCTTCTAGCAATAAAGGTCAAAGCGGCCAAACCTTAACTTTTAAGGTGGAAGCAAATGAAACAGATAAAGAATTAGAAAATACTTATAAAATATTTGCTGGCTCTAATGTAAAGAAACTTGTTGTTATTTCTAATCCAACAATGAAGTTAGAGCTTTTATCAGAAGATAATGTATCTATAAATTCAGATAAGAATACAATCAATATTTCCTTATCTACCAATATAACTAATTTATCCTATGAATTTTCCGATAACGGGAATCAATGGCTAAAAGTTTCAAGTTTTGAATCAGCTTTTGGAAAAGGAACTCTTGTACTAGAAGCTAATGCGAATGATACTTATATATCACGCAGTTCTACTTTAAAAATTACAAGTGAAAATAGATCTGTTTCTATTAATATACAACAAGCTCAATTAGACGGAATATTGTCGGATGGAGAAGAATACAAAGAAACTGATTTATCAGAATGCGACATACAATTTAATATTAAAACGAACATAGAATATCAGCTGGGAGAGTTACCGGAATGGATTCAATTGAAAGAAACTACTAAGGGAGAAACTGTTGATGGTTTACAAAAACAGACCCTTACTTTCCATGTATCAGAAGCAATGGCTTCAAGAAGAAGTGATATTTATTTCTTAAAAGACACAAAAATAGACCTAACCCTTACAATAAAACAACAAAATCCAAATCCTATTATGGCTACAATTCCTGATAAAAATTTCAGAGAAGCCTTATCTGCTGAAGGTTGGATTGTATTAGGAGAAGAAGATAATAGTCAATGTGAAATATTAGAAAAAGGACTAAAAGAAACAATTCTTGATTTAGATGGTACCAGCTGGAGCAACTACGGTATTGAATCAATTGAAGGAATAGAACAATTTCCTCAAATTGAAGTTTTAAGGTTAGCATATAATAATCTAACAACAATAGATATATCTAAACTTAAACATGTAAAAGAATTAAATATTGAATCAATCTATCCATTGACTTCGGTTATCATAGGTGATAATCCTGTAACCTCATTAAGATTACAAGATTATATAGAAGCAACATCTTTGATAATATCAGGTAATAATATCACAGATATCAATGCTAGTTTATCTTCTTGGATGGGTTATTATGACCAATTAACAACTTTAGATGTCACTGGTTGTCCTCATTTAAAGACATGTAACGTAGATCGTCAGAAGTTACAAACTTTATATGTAACTCAAGAACAAAAAGATAATGTAACATTTACGAATCAAGGTTCATTACAGATTGTAGTAAAATAAAAATTCAAAATCTATATTTTTATCAATAATCAAAATGAAGCTGTCTCAAAATGAAGTGACCCCAAAAAGTTGGACAAGTTAAACACTATCCCGTAATAGAAAGAGTTCGGTATTGTACCGGACTCTTTCCATTTAACCGGGCTTTGATTCTTTTGGCACTATAAAATATTTTGTGTAAATGGAAAATACGGGATTCAAGTTTGAGTT
>OGGF01000601.1_pt1 | contig 20201 bp, 15 predicted proteins | sample 1571211 | NCBI WGS metagenome assembly OGGF01 (sample SAMEA2582020, study PRJEB24529) | metagenome | biome: Human gut stool | place: China | collected 2011 | reverse complement strand
CTTGCTCCGTAAAGTCCTATTGTCACGTGGCAGGCCAACAGGCTTTACCACCAAAATAATGCTGCAAATATACAAAAATAATCTTAATAAACGGATATAATATTTAAGAAATTTGCTGATTTGGTGTTTTTTTCTTATGATTTCGGTCGATTTTGCAGAAATCTTTTACATCTGTTGTATGTACTGGAGTTAGTTTGGCAAAAATACACAAATGGTCACGGCTTCAGTTTCTTATGTTAGAATGTGAATCATGGTTTGAAACTGTACCCACTCGGAGTACAAATGAAAACACTATATGCTTGTGTTGGAAAAGTATATATGAGCTGATGTTAGAGTCGTCATCAACAACAATGGCCCTGATTGGATAAACTCAGCAGGAATACTTGCTATTCATTTTATGATGGGGTTATGTTGCAAGTTTGAGATTTCATGTGAAAAAGTCCTAATTTCTATGTTTCTCTTCTTGCAAATTATGGGATATTAAGAAAAATATCGTATCTTTGTCCCCGAATTGAGGCGTTCTTTGCATATTGCAAAATACAGAAACGAGCAGAAGTCCGCTCGTTTCCATATTGTTACCTATATAATATAGGCAAACGCCCAACTTCTTGATTTTCAATCAAAGTCCAATTTAGAGCGAGTTAAATGCTGTAAATCAAGCAAAAAACACTAATGGCTTGACTCCTTAGCGACCGAAGGGCGCGAAAACTCCTTAACTTCTTAACTACTTATTAGTAGAAAAAGATGTAAACCGGTCATTAGATGACAGAAAAGTTGTAACTTTGCACGAACATTAGGCAATTAGTAAGCAAATACATATAAATAAAAACAAAAATAAGAGAAAATGAATGTAGCTATTGTTGGTGCGAGTGGCGCCGTAGGACAGGAGTTTCTGCGCATCCTCGCCGAGAGAGAGTTCCCCATTGACAATTTAGTGTTGTTTGGTTCTGAGCGTTCGGCTGGAAAGAAATACACGTTCAAAGGTAAGGAGTATGAGGTGAAGCTCTTGCAGCACAACGACGATTTCAAGGACATCGACGTTGCGTTCACATCGGCTGGTGGCGGCATCTCTAAGGAGTATGCCGAGACAATCACCAAGCACGGCGCAGTGATGATCGACAACTCGTCGGCGTTCCGCATGTGCGACGATGTACCATTGGTAGTGCCGGAGTGCAATGCCGAGGATGCTCTGAAGCGTCCGCGTGGCATCATCGCCAACCCTAACTGCACCACTATTATGATGGTGGTAGTGCTGAAGCCGCTGGAGCAGCTCAGCCACATCAAGCGCATACACATCGCCAGCTACCAAAGCGCATCGGGCGCAGGTGCAGCTGCCATGGCAGAGCTGCAGGAGCAGTATCGCGAGCTGGTGAACAACGAGCCGGTGAAGGTGGAGAAATTCCCGCACCAGTTGGCGTATAACGTCATCCCGCAGATTGATGTCTTCACCGACAACGGATACACCAAGGAGGAGATGAAGATGTTCAACGAGACACGCAAGATCATGCACAGCGACGTGCGCTGCTCTGCGATGTGCGTGCGCGTCAGCTCGCTCCGCTCTCACTCCGAGTCGGTATGGATTGAGACCGAACGCCCCATCAGCGTCGAGGAGGCACAGAAGGCAATCGCTGCGGCTCCGGGATGCACACTGAAGGACGACCCGCAGAACCTCGTCTACCCGATGCCGCTGGAGACAGCCGGCAAGGACGACGTGTTCGTAGGACGCGTGCGCAAGGATCTCGCCGACGACTGCGGACTCACGTTTTGGCTCTCGGGCGATCAGATTCGCAAGGGTGCTGCGCTCAACGCGGTGCAGATTGCTGAATACCTGTATAAGGTGGGCGACCTGAAGTAAGCGGTTCTCCCACAGATTTATTCTGCTGAGATATCCTCCCACAGATTCCACGGATTTACACAGATGGGACTTATACAAAGAACTCCCACAGAATTCACAGAATACACAGAAGTTTAGGTGCATTTATTGCAGTGTGGGTATGGCAAGGATGCCATACCCTCCTAAGAAGCTTCTGTGAATTCCGTGAATTCTGTGGGAGTTTTCTCTATAAGTATTTCCGTGAATTCCGTAGAATCTGTGGGAGTTTTTCTCTATAAGTACTTCCGTGAATTCCGTGGAATCTGTGGGAATGTTTTGTTTTCCTCTATTCTGTGGGAGCGTTAGAACTTGAGTTTCACGCTTGCACCAGCCATAACCCAGATGCCCGGTTGCTTCACGTTGCCCAGGTCGTAGTAGTGGTGGTTGGTGATATTGTCGGCCTTTACATATATATTGTATGTAGGCGCAGACCACTGCAAGCGCACATCCACCTTAGTGTACGGATGATAACCGTTCATGCGCTCCTGCCAACGCAGCGCCCACGATGCCGTGAGCTGTCGCCAGATGCGATGGTCAACCTGCAGCGTAGCCTTGTGGCGCAGATACTCTAAGGCGTAGAGCGAACCGAAGACATCACCGTCGGTAGAGTGCTTCTGATGGATGAACGCATAGCCAGCCTTTATGCGCGTGATGAAGAACTTCGGCAGCAACTCCTGCAGATGCAGCGCAGCATCAACGGAGTAACCCATATTGTCGAGCTTGCCGATGTTCATAGCCTGATACTTCTTGCTCTCAGCCGTAGGGTACACCCAGTCGATGATGTCCGTACCCTTCGAGTAGAAGCCGCTCAGCACCGCCTCGAAGCCGTGCGTGCGGTAGCGCGTGCCCACCTTGAACGCCTCGTTCTTCTCCGGTCGCAGCGCAATGTCGCCCTGCTGCACCGAGTTGCTGGTATAAAGGTCGGTGTACGTAGGTACGCGCAACGCGCGGTTCCACGAAGCATACACCTTCCACTCGTCGTTCGGGCGGTAGCTCACGTCCACACCAGGGTAGAGGCGGAACTTGCCGTCGAGCGCCGTGTTGCGGTTGGCGAGCAAGCCAGCCGACAGCGTGAAGCCGCCCACGATGACGTTATGCTCAAGGAAGAGACTCGTGTTGGTGCGCTCGCCGAGTCGGTTGTACTTGCGGTCGGTACCGCCGATAGACACCCATTTGTCCTCCGGCTGCACATCGCCGTACGCCGTGCTGAGGATATGCTCGCGGCGCACGTCCACGCCAGCCGCCGTCTTGCCGAGCAGCCACGAGGCATGAGCGTTGAGCGAGCCGCCGTAGGTATCGAGACGGTGATAATTCTCGCCGGCAGCAGCACCCTCCTTGCCCTTTATAAGCTGGTAGTGGTCGACATCCTTATGCCAGTAGACCATCGGCGTAAGCACGAAACGCTCGTCAGCCCACGGCTTTATCTCCGCCTGTGCCGACGCAAGGAAACGGCGTGTAGCCTCAAACTGATTCTTGAACTTCGCACTGTAGAACGTAGACGCACCGAAGTCCTGCGACGAGAAGCCGCCCTGCCACTGCATGTCTACGTAGCGCGACTTCCAGCTGCCCGTGTAGTAGGCGCGACGACGACGGAAGTCGCTGTTCTCCGTGCCTCCATCGCTCTGCGTGTAGCCACCGCTCAGCTTCTGGCGCACCGCACCCGTAGTAAGATTAACGCTTGCGTCGCCACCGAACGTGCCGAACGAACCGCCCTCGGCAGCCACCGTCACGTTGTTCTCGGCATCGGCACGCGTTACGATGTTGATGGCACCGCTGAACGCCGACGAACCGAACACACGTGCCGAAGCACCCTCGAGAACCTCGATGCGCTCAATGTCGGAAAGCGAAACTGGAAAATCGGCAGCGTTGTGACCCGTCTGTGCACTGGAAATATTCATGCCATTCAATAGAATGGTGATCTGGTCGAACGTGCCGCCGTTGATGGAGATGTCCGTCTGTACACCAAAGCCCCCGCGCTGACGGACATCCACGCCCGGGACTAACTTTAAAATGTCGTTGACACTCGCTGCTTCCGCACGCTGAATGTCGTCGCGCGAAATGACAGCCACAATCTTTGCCGACTGCAATGCAGTGAGCGGAGCACGCGAACCCGTTACGAGCACCTCGTCGAGCTTCACCTCCTCACGGCTCAGCGAGTCGAGAGCCAGAGCCGACGCTACCGGCTTCGTGCTGATGCCATCTGCCTTGGCGTTGGTGAGCGTAGCCACACTGAGCGTGCAGATGAGCACCTCGCGACCCAGGCAGCTGAAAAGAGCGTAGCTGCGGTGCGTGAAGTGCTTGAAATGCAATGCCACAGGGCGTGCGTTGAAATTGTTTTTGAACATAAAAAATATAAATTGTTAATGATGAAAGGGGCGTTTTGAGCGTGCAAAGTTAGTATAAACTCGGCAAATTACAAAATAAGCAGGCACGTTTTTCACCTACTCGTACACACCGTACACCATGTAGCTGCCGTCGCCATGCAGCGTAATGCTCTCGCCCGTCGCCTCGTTGAGCGTGCCTTGCCACATCGCTGCGAACGCATACGGCTGCCAGCGCAGACCGTCGCCCTCAAGGTGCGAGCACGTGAGGTTGAAGATGCTCACTTGCTGTCCGGCAAAGGTGGCAAGTTCCGTTGTGCCGGAAGCCGAAAGGAACACGCCGTTGTCGGTAGCCATCAACGCCGCGATGTGCATCTCGCGACGATAGAAGTCGAGCAGCGATATGTTGCCTAATGTGTGGTCCTCGCGCTTGCCCGTAGCTCCGACGTAAGCAATGCGGCGACATCCACGCTCCACGCAGAAGCGCGTTGCCTTCGTAAGGTCGTTGTACTCCTGCTCCTCCACCTTATATATAATGTTGCGGTGCGCTGTCAGGAACTCCTGCGACATCGAGTCGCAGTCGCCGATAATCGCCGTCGGCATGTATCCGCGTCGTATTAGTTCTTCGCCAGCCGAGTCGCACGCCACCAGCATCCGTGCCTGTTCGACGAGCGTGAGCGGCACGGCATGAGTGGGGAAGTCGCCACCGGCTACAACGACCGCATCGAAGCCGTCCGGCTGTAGCGATGCAAAGCTTTTGGGAGTGTGTGGTTGGTTGCACATGTTTATTATGTTTTAGTTGGCAGTGGTCGTTCGTCAACTGTACACTTTGTTTTGAGCAAGCAAAAGTACGCAATAAAAAGCACTTTCTATTGCTTTTTTCTTTATATTTGCAGCACCAAATCAAACTATTCATCTATCATTCTATTATGGCAGAAACCTCGAATGCTCAGCACGTGTTGAAATCGCAAGCCAATTGGGATGCGCTTTATTTCTATCAGAAGTCGGATGTGATATATCAGCTTGCGTTCGCCTTCTGTGAGCGCTTTATACATTTATACAAAGATCGCACGCGCGACCAAGTGATACAGGCAGCACGTTCGTGTAAGCAGAACATCGTGGAAGGCTTGGCGGACGGTGTCGCCTCTACGGAGATGCAGCTGAAGCTACTCAACGTGGCTCGCGCTTCGCTGAAGGAGTTGCGCGAGGACTTTGAGGATTATATAAAGTCGCGTCACCTACAGTTCTTTGTTAGCGGTGAACCGCGCTACGCTGATATGCTCAACTATTGTCGCTATCATAATCGCCTGTCCGATTATGAGCCGTTCTTCGCGCAGTGGACTGACGAGCAGATGTGCAACTATGCCATCACGCTCTGTCACTTTATCGACCGGATGATGATGTCGTTCTTGAAGAAACTGGAGCAGGAGTTTATCACTGAGGGCGGCATAAAGGAGCGTATGCACCGCGCTCGCACTGGATATCGCCAGCAGCAGGATGAGCGCTTGAAGCAGCTGGAGGTAGAGCTGCCGCGTCTGAAGCAATCCCTCGCTGAGGCGCAGGCGGAGGCTGCGAAGTGGAAGGCTGCTTTTGAGAATCTAAAGCAAAGAGCGCTAAAGATGTATTATGAAAAGGAAGAGGAGATAAAGAGGCTGAAGGAACAGCTGGGGGAGGAGATATAGATGCTCTAGACTTTCTAGATGTTCTAGATGCTCTAGAAATTCTAGAAATTCTAGATGTTCTAGAGTTTCTATATGTTCTAGATTCTCTATACCTGCGCCTTTTTCGCAAGCCCCTTCCACTTCCAATATCCCATGACCGCTATCACCACATACAGCCCGTAGAGCCCAGCCTTGAACGGTATGCCCTTGACCACGTACAGATAGCAGCAGACAACGTCGACGGCTATCCAGAAGAGCCACTGCTCAACATACTTGCGTGCCAATGCCCATAAGCCGACGAAACTCAGAGCGTTGGTGAAAGCATCGAGCAGGGGAACCGTGCTATTGGTGTAAGCCACCAAGACATAATATGTGGCAGCCCAGGCAAGGAAGAAAAAACCGAGCGTGCGCAAGATGAGGCGGCGAGGAAAAAACGTTATAGGAAGATCTTCGGAAGAACTGCTAACCGCGCTTGCGCCTTCTTTCTTATCAGAGCCTTTGCGTTTAATCATTGCTTTCCATTTCGCTCCGAACTTCCACACGGCATAGCCGTATATTGCGGCAAGCGTGTAGTAGACAGCCATGCCGGCATCGCCATAGAGACCGTGGCTCCAGTAGAGGTAAATGTCCATGGCTGGCATCACGATGCCTACAACCCACAGCGCGATGCTCGCACGGTATTCGAGAACGAGATAGATGAGCCCGAGGATTGTTGTTACGATGTCGAGCCAATGAGTGGAGAGAAAATCTGTCATTTTATCAAAAAAAAACAGCCCCTCCCAACCTCCCCATCGGGGAGGAGAGAGAGGATTGAATTATTAATTACAAAAATGTATCACTCTGCCCTGCAACCTTTTAAAAAAGAAACAAAGCATATATAACTCTGCCCTGCGCACCCTCCCCGACGGGGAGGGATGGGGAGGGGCTTTTTTAGAACTTAAGTGTTACGGTTCCCATGCAGTTGAAACCAGCCATTGGGATGTAAGCCACGGTAGAGTTGCGCTTACCCTGGTTGTACCAGTCGTAGTAGACGTAGCCAGAAGCTGCATAGTGACGGTTGAAGATATTGTTGAAGTCGGCACCGAGCACAATCTGCTTCAAGCCAAGCATACGCTTCGCGAAGTTGAATGTGTACGAAGCGTTCACGTTAGTCTGCGAATAGCAGGGCAGTGAGCGATCAGAACTCTCGGTGTTGTCGAGATACTGCTTGCTGACGAAGTTGGTGTGCCATGTGGCGCGGAAACCAGCGAAGTGAACATCTACGAAGCCGTTGAGGATAGCCGACGGCGAGAAAGCAATGGTAGAGCTCTTGTATGTGTTCCATACGGCAGCACCATCCCAGCTCTCGACACACTCCTTGAAGTTATGCAGACGGTTGCGGCTCAGTGCGGCGTTACCCTCTACAGAGAGCCATGAGAGTGGGCTCCAGCCTGCTGACAGCTCAGCACCGAGACGATAAGAGTCCTTGATGTTGCGTGTCAGTGCCTCGCCGATGTCGCTCTTCTCACCAGTCATCACGAACTGGTTGACGTACTTCATGTAGTAGAAGTTGACACCTGCGAACCAGTTCTCGCCCTGATACTGATAACCCCACTCGATGTCGAGCAGACGTTCAGGCGACGGATTGCCGTAGCCGATGTTGTCGGTGAAGTTGTTGCGCTCCGGCTCGCGGTTGGCGTAGGCGATAGAAGCGTAAACCTTATGTCCGTTAGCATCGTAGCTGATGCCAGCCTTCGGGTTGACGAAGAAGTAGTTCTCGTTGATGTTGATGCTCTGGTTCTTGTAGTTGCCGTCGGCACCCTGCTCGAAGTGGTCGTTGATGCCGTCGGTCTGATAGTTGACATAGCGCATTTGCATATCGAGGAACCAGTTCCAACCCTTGCCGAACTTGCGGTTAGCCTTGAAGAACCAGCTCCAGTCGTTCTTGTCAGCGTCAGAGTCGTAGTACTTGTAGCGACCATTAGTGAAGTACTTTTCTTCGAGAGTCTTGTCAGCGATGTATGTCACCTTGCCCCAGTGATTGCAACGGAAGAGCTGCATACTAAGACCGCCCGTAACATCCCACAGAGCATCCTTATAGTTCACGTTGTAGAGAGCGCCATAGTTGTTCTGTGTGAGTCCTTTCTTGCGGATAGCATCCGACTTAACCAGTTTCAGTTCGCCATCCTTTACGTACATCTCGTTGATGCCAAACTTAGAAGCCAACTTTGTGTTCTGCTTGAACTCGTTATAGTAGCCATAGCCGTATGTGTAGTGAGCCGTTATGGAGTGGCTCCAACGGTCGGTAGGCTGCCATGTGAAGTTGAGGATGTTGTGGCTCTGCTCGAAGTTGTCAGTAGTCTGATCCCAGTATGAGCCGTCGCGCATCTTGTAACGCTCTGTTGTAAGTGGCTGACTTGGGTCGGGTGCCCAGTTAGCGTCTACCGGGATGTTGAGCGACTCGTAGAGCGGGTTGAACTTGCCCAATCCATGCTTCCACATATCCTTATAGCTCTTGATGCCCCATGCCTTGAGGTCGGTATCGCCGTCGTAGTTACATGCTGGCACGCCGTTCCATGCCTGACCTGTGTGCTCGAAGTTGCCGATGTTCTTATACGAAATCTTGAAGCGGTCGCCGAACCATGTCAGTCCGCCGTAGTACGAACCTGAGCGTCCGCTTGTGCCGTGGATGTATCCGTCGGTATTGGTCTCGTGGTAAGCACCGTCGAGTACGAGGTGATCCCAGAGCAGACCCGTTGAGAACTTGCCGCCAAAGCGGTATGTGTTGAACGAACCGTAAGAGCCCGTAACCTCTACGGTTGGCTTCAGCGACGGTGCAGCTGTAGCAAGCGACACCGCACCACCGAAGGCTCCGTCGCCGTTGGTTGATGAACCGATGCCACGCTGAATTTGTGCGCTACCCATGAGGGCTGCATAGCTGTTCATGTTTGCCCAGAACACGCACTGGTCCTCAGGCGAGTTGAGAGGCACGCCGTCTACCGTTACGTTAATGCGGCTACCGGCAGCACCACGCATACGCATATAAACAGTACCAGTACCCACGCCGTTCTCGCTCCATGCAAGCACGCCCGGTGTGCGAGCGAAGAGCATAGGCAACTCTCTACCAGAGGTAGCGAAGCGCTCAAGCTCAGGCTTATTGATGTTTTCTACTGCAAATGGTGAACTCTTCGGGGCTCTTACAGCCTTTACTACCACCTCGTTGAGGTTGTTCACACGGGTAGTGTCGAGCTTGTTCTGCTCGCCAGCAGCTTGCGAAGGGCAAGTGCACGCAGCAGCCAAGGCTACTCCAATGATTTTCTTCATCTTTTTTAAGTTGATGTTGTTATCCAATAATAAGACTATAAGGGCTTTTAAAATAAAGAAAACCGTTCGTATCTGTACCTTATCGCTACGCCGGTATTATCCGGATCAGCTCTGAGGGTATGTTCTCAGACGGTAAATATTCCGCCACCCCTTAGTCTACACTATATAAACTGGGTGCAAAGTTAACTAAATTTTGCATATTCAAACAATTTGTTTGTATAATAAACCCTAAAAAATGTGCGTAGCGGGCGGAATATGAAAAATTTGTAGTAAGTTTGCAACACTGAAAAGGCGAGCCAATAAAGGGTTGATGCGCCTTTCGATATTCACACATTATATATAATATAGAACGAAAATGGGGCGTCTGAAACTCATTTTGGCTTTGATAAGCCATTATAAATATGCCATAACCATAATCATCGGCGTGCTCACCGTGGGCTTTGTTGATGAGAATAGTTTCCTGCATCGTTTCCAACTCGAGATGCAAATCAGCGACCTGGAGGAGGAAATAGCGAAGTATAATGCGCAGAACGAAAGCGACCTGAAGAAGCTGAAGGAGATGCGACAGGGTCCGCAAGCGTTTCAGAAGATAGCACGCGAACGCTACTTTATGAAGGCTGACGACGAGGATATCTATGTGCTTAGCGACGACCCCCAACCTGAAAAAGCAAAAGAGTAAACTACAATGAAACAACTAAATACTATACAAAGCGCGCTATTCCTCATCGGAGGCGTATTAATGGTGATAGGAGCTGGCTGCTTCGTCTTTATGTTCGCACAGCAGATTGTATGCTGGATATTCCTTGTCGGAGCATTACTGTTTGCAGCGATGCAGGTGAACCAGGCATACGAAGGACATAACCCCACCATCAAGCGACTCAAGAAGATAATGACCTTCGCCGACATCTTCTTCGTATTGGCTGGTCTGCTTATGGTCGACAGTGCTAACATGTGGCTCAAGGACTACTTCGCCGACACCATCACTTACTTCAACGTAGTTTACAACAAATGGGTGTTGCTATTGCTCGCTGCAGCCATACTCGAGATGTACTCTATGCACCGCATAGCATCGGAGTTGAAGAAAGACGCAGTGGAGGACGAAGCCGACAGTGAAGAGCAGGACGATGCTCCAGCCACAGACAGACAATAAGAAAACAATAAGAACCCAATAAAAACTCAAGATAATGAATAAGCTACTTTACGCTTTACTCTGTATAATAGCATTGGCATCATGCTCCAGCTCGTACAACATACAAGGCTCCTCGAACGTGTCCACACTCGATGGTCGTATGCTCTACCTGAAGGTGCTGAGCAATAACGACTTCAAGAAGATTGACTCCTGCGATGTCGTACACGGACAGTTTCAGTTCAGCGGAACGTTCGACACCGTGCGCCTCGCCAATATCTTCATGGACGACGAGAGCATACTGCCACTCGTAATCGAAAGTGGCGACATCACTATAAGGCTCGACAACACACAGCAGAATGTGAGTGGCACACCGCTCAACGACGAGCTCTTTAAGTTCTTCAACAAGTACAACCAGCTGAAAAATCAGGAAGCCGAACTGCTGCACACTCACGACCGCGCCATCATGGACGGTAGCGATATGGAGGCAGTGACACGCCACATCAACGCCGAGGCAGTGCGACTCATGGCAGAAGAGGACAAGCTCGTCACAACATTCGTCACCGAGAACTTCGACAATGTGCTTGGTCCGGGCGTGTTCTTCATGATGACCATCGGCTATCGCTATCCCGAACTCACACCGTGGATAGAGGATATCATGAGCAAAGCCACCGACAAGTTCAAGAACGACCCATACGTGAAGGACTACTATCAGAAGGCTCTGGAGAACCAAGCCATTATGAACGGCATGAAAGAAGTGAACAATGCGCCTGCCGACGCTGCTACCGTTCCTTCGATGCCCGACGGACCGACACCGAACGAGCTGGCACAGCCCGCTGCCAGCGAATAGCATACGCTAACAACGATCAGTAACTATATCTAAGAAATATGAAGACATTAGTATTTGGTGGTAAGCTTGTCAACGAGGGAGCTACGCGCGTAGCCTCCGTCGTTGTCGACGGCGACACCATTACAGACATTATAGAAGGTACAGAAACACCTCGTGGCGACTACGACAGCATCGTAGATGCCACGGGGTGTTTTGTTATGCCCGGAGTGATCGACTGTCATGTACACTTCCGCGACCCCGGACTGACCGAGAAGGCAGACATGGAGACCGAGAGTCGTGCTGCGGCTTACGGCGGTGTCACCACCTACTTCGATATGCCGAACACCAAGCCACAGACCACAACCGAGGAAGCACTCAACGCTAAGTTTGAGGACGCAGCCACAAAGTCGCACGTCAACTACAGCTTCTTCATCGGAGCTACAAACGACAACATCGACTGCGTCACCGGTATCGACCCACACCGCGTGCCGGGCATAAAGCTCTTCATGGGTTCGTCTACGGGCAACATGCTCGTCGACAGACAGGACGTGCTACACGAACTGTTCAGCAAGGCGACACTGCCACTGATGGCTCATTGCGAGGATACCGACATCATCAACCGCAATATGAAGCACGCACAGGAGCAGTACGGCGACGACCCCGCAGTGGAGCACCACCCGGAGATACGCTCCGAGGCAGCGTGCTACGAGTCGACAAAGCGCGCCGTAGACCTCGCTGAGCAGACAGGTGCACGTCTGCATGTGGCACACATGACCACAGCACGCGAGCTGGAGCTGTTTGGCTCTTCGCCACGCATCACGGCAGAGGCAGTCGTCGCTCACCTCGTATTCACACAGGACGACTACGCTCGCCTCGGCACACGCATAAAGTGCAACCCTGCCATCAAGACCGCTGCCGACCGCGACGCACTGCGCCACGCTCTCACCGACGGACGCATAACAACCGTCGGCACCGACCACGCACCCCATCTGCTGAAGGACAAGGAGGGCGGATGTGCACGCGCTGCTTCGGGTATGCCTATGGTGCAGTTCTCGCTTGTCACGATGCTCGAACTTGTGGACAAAGGTGTGCTCAGCATCGAGCGCCTCGTCACACTGATGGCGCACAACCCAGCTACGCTCTTCGAGGTGTCGAAGCGTGGCTTTGTGCGCAAGGGCTACAAGGCAGACCTCGTCATCGTGAAGCCCGACGCTCCGTGGACCGTAACGCCGGAGACGATACAGAGCAAGTGCGGCTGGAGCCCTATGGAGGGCCATACCTATCAGTGGCAGGTGCGCACCACGATGTGCAACGGACAGATTATATATAACAACTGGGCATTCGATGCGTCGAGCCGTGGCGAGGCGGTGCGCTTTAGAGAGTAGACCGACGATGCTGCAATACACCGATTATAACATCTCCACCCTGCGTCCGTACATCAACTGGCTCTACTTCTACTTCGCCTGGGGGCTCTCGGGCAAGCCGCAGGAGGCTAAAGACCGAATGCGAGCGGAGGCGGAACAGATGCTCGACAGCTTTGAGACGCGCTACCAGACACACGCTGCCGTAGGCCTGTTCGAGGCTAACAGCGACGGCGACGACATACTCATTGACGATGTGCGGCTGCCTATGCTGCGTCAGCAACATCCCACACGTGATGGCGAGCCGAACCTATCGCTTGCCGACTTCATCCGTCCGCAGGCTTCGGGCGTGACAGACCGCATCGGAGTGTTCGCCACTACGGTCGACTTGGCGTTGGAGCACGACTTCCTTACCGACGACTATCAGCGTATGCTGGCGCAGACGCTTGCCGACCGACTCGCTGAGGCTACGGCGGAGGTGCTTCACATGGAGGTACGTCGCTCGCTATGGGGATATGCGCCCGACGAAAATCTGTCTGTAGCCGAACTTCTGCGCGAGGATTTTCAAGGCATACGTCCGGCTGTGGGCTATCCGTCGATGCCCGACACGAGTATCAACTTCATCATCGATCGGCTCATCAACCTCAAGCAGATTGGCATCCGGCTCACCGAGAGTGGTGCCATGAAGCCCCACGCATCGGTGTCCGGACTGATGTTCGCCCACCCGAAGGCGCATTACTTCGAGTTGGGGCGCATCGGCGAAGACCAGTTGCGCGACTATGCGCATCGTCGCGGACTGCCCGTGGAGCTCATACGCAGGTTTTTGAAATAGATGAAAACTCTGTAACAACACTATCGCAAGTTTATAAGAAACGTTTTCGTTAAGCCAAATGAGCAGAACCGAGCTTGCTCGAGTTATGCCATGGCGAGAAAACGTGCCATAAAATGGAACATAATGATTGCAAGGATATCAATACTCATACTGCTGCTCACGCTGCTGCCCGACCTGTACATATACCGACGCTATCTGCGCTGGCGCTTCGACATGACGCTGTGGATGCGTCTGTTGTGGTGGGTTCCGGGAGCCGCCATGATAGCCTGTACCGCAGCCTATTCGATGATGCGCAACTTTGCGCCCGATAACCTCACGCTCTTCAACGTGTATCTGTTCATGCTCGGGTTGCTCATCGTGCCGAAGGTGGTCTTCACCTTGTCGTCGCTCGCCGGACTGGCTGTTAAGCGACTGCTGAGGTTGCGCACCAACTGGGGCAACCACACCGGACTGGTGCTTGTGCTCGGATGGTTCTATGTGCTGTTCATGGGTACGATGGTGGGTCCCGACCAGTTGCACGTGAAGCGCGTAACGCTCGAGTTCGACAGTCTGCCGAAAGCCTTCGACGGCTATCGCATCGTGCAGCTCTCGGACATGCACCTCGGCTCTATGAAGCAGGAGTTTGCTCAGCGCATGGTGGCACAGGTGAACGAGCTACATCCCGATGCCATCCTCTTCACCGGCGACTTACAGAATATGCGCCCACAGGAGTTGGTGCGCCATGCGCCCACGCTGGTTCATCTGCATCCGGTCGATGGTATCTTCTCCGTGCTTGGCAATCACGACTACGCCGACTATGTGAAGACAGCCACGGCGGAGCAGAAGCGCAGTATGGAGCGTATGACACGTTCGTTCGAGGCTTCGCTCAACTGGGACTTGCTGCTCAACGAGCGTCGCATCTTGCGTCGCGGAGCCGACTCGATAGTGATAGCCGGAACGGAGAACGACGGTCGTCCGCCGTTTCCCTGCAAAGCCGACTATCGCAAGGCACTGCACGGCATATCGCCTCAATCGTTCGTCATTATGATGCAGCACGACCCGTCGGCATGGCGCCGCCACATACTGCCACAATGCACAGCGCAGCTAACGCTGAGCGGACACACCCACGGCGGACAGTTCTCGTTGTTCGGCTGGCGACCCACAAGTCTTGTCAACAGCGAGGATGCCGGACTGTATAGCGAGGGCAAACGCTTCCTCTTTGTGTCTACGGGCGTGGGAGGTTTCCTGCCGTTCCGCTTCCACATGAAACCGGAGATTGTGGAAATCACGTTAAAAGCCCCTCCCAACCCTCCCCGTCGGGGAGGGCTTAATTAGCAAAAGTTTAGGCAAAGGCTTAGAAAGGCCTAAAAAGGCTTAGTTCGGCTTAGTAAGAAGGCCTAAGAAGGCTTAGTTCGGCTTAAACGCCACCTCAAAAAAACAAAACAAGCAATGAAATATCTATATCGTACATACCAGCTCCTGATAGCTCTCCCCTTGATAGCTATCTACACCCTCATCACCAGCTTGATGGTTACAATCGGTTGCACCTTAGGCAACGGTCACTTCTGGGGCTACTACCCCGGCAAGTGGTGGGCGCAGTTCATCATACGCATACTCCTGCTGCCGGTGAAGGTGGAGGGACGCGAGAACCTTGTGAAGGGCCAGTCGTATGTGTTCGTAGCCAACCACCAGGGAGCGTTCGACATCTTCCTCATATACGGCTTCCTCTCGCGCAACTTCAAGTGGATGATGAAGCGCCAGCTACGCCAGATGCCGTTCGTTGGCAAGGCGTGCGAGTCGGCTCACCACATCTTCGTCGACAAGCGTGGCGCAAGCAAGATACGCGAGACCTACGACCGCGCCCGACAGACGCTGCAGGGTGGTATGTCGCTCGTGGTGTTCCCCGAGGGGGCACGCTCGTTCACAGGACACATGGGCGTATTCAAGCGCGGAGCCTTCATGCTCGCCGACGACATCGAGCTGCCCGTTGTGCCGCTCACCATCAATGGCTCGTTCGACATCATGCCTCGCACTCGCGATATGAAGTGGGTCGTTTGGCATCCGCTCCGTCTCACCATACACAAGCCGATACTGCCTATTGGCAAGGGTACGGACAACATCAAGTATCTTGAGGAAGAGAGCTACAAGGTGGTGATGGGCGGACTGGAGGAGCAATATCAGGGCTTTGTGGAGAACCCCGACCAGTAAAACTCCCGAAAACACGTTTTTTAACGCTACGGCGGCACTCGTATCGAATACATTTAGTATATTTGCATATTAGTTGACGAGTTACGAGTTGACGAGTTGACAATGTAAAACCATTCAATAGCAAAACAATGAACAAAAGCGATAGTATAGTAATCATACCGACATATAACGAGAAGGAGAACATCGAGAAGATCATACGCGCGGTGTTCTCACTTGAGAAGTGTTTCCACATCCTCGTCATCGACGACGGTAGTCCCGACGGCACTGCAGCCATCGTGAAGCACCTCATCAGTGATGAGTTCGGCGACCGCCTCTTCATCCTCGAGCGCAGTGGCAAGTTGGGTCTTGGCACGGCGTACATCACAGGCTTCAAGTGGGCGCTTGAGCACGGCTACGACTACATCTTCGAGATGGATGCCGACTTCTCTCACGACCCCAACGACCTGCCACGCCTCTACAGTGCTTGTCACGACGAGGGCTACGACGTGGCTATCGGCTCGCGCTACGTGAGCGGCGTTAACGTTGTCAACTGGCCTATCGGTCGCGTGCTGATGAGCTACTTCGCGTCGAAGTACGTGCGTATGGTTACGGGCTTCAAGGTGCACGACACCACAGCCGGCTTCAAGTGCTACCGTCGTTGCGTGCTCTCTTCTATCGACCTCGACAAGGTGCGCTTCAAGGGCTACGGCTTCCAGATAGAGATGAAGTTCACGGCTTACAAGATGGGCTACAAGATAAAGGAGGTGCCGGTCATCTTCGTCAATCGTCGCGAGGGTGTCAGCAAGATGAGCGGCGGCATCTTCGGCGAGGCGTTCTTCGGCGTGATGCGCCTCAGATGGGACGGCTGGTTCAGAAAGTATCCTGAGGCGAAGCACTAAACTACCCACCCGATTCTATGGAAATAAGAAACATCAGCAACATTTATACAGCCCTGCCACAGTGCGGGGCTTTTTTGAAAGCTATCAGCGACGAGTCGGTGAGACACGTATTCCTCGGTGGACTACTTGCCTCATCGGCTCCTGTGTTTTTCTCCGCCGTAGCCGAACGCTTAAATTCAAAACTCAAAACTCAAAATTCTTGCTCTGGCAAGCGTCTCTTCGAGCCGAGCGCAAAATTCAACACTCTCACTGCCGTTTTCATCCTTCAAGACAACGACGAGGCAGGCTACTTCTACCACGACCTCACGCAGATACTCGGCACCGACAACGTGCTCTTCTTCCCGTCGTCCTACCGTCGTGCGGTGAAGTACGGACAGCGCGACGCAGCCAACGAGATATTGCGCACCGAGACGTTGAGTCGTCTCGCGGCTCTTACCTCTGTCGACACGCAGAAGGCATCAACGGGCAAGGGCGCAGGCAAGAATGCAGACGACGCAGCAAAGGTGTTGTATGTTGTGACCTGCCCCGAGGCGCTCAGCGAGCTTGTCGTGTCGAAACGCCGACTCGACGAGCGCACCATCAACATCGCCGTTGGCGACATCATCGACTTTGCCGACCTCGGACGCAAGATGCGCGAGTTCGGCTTTAAGGAGGTCGACTATGTCTACGAGCCTGGTCAGTTCGCAATGCGTGGCAGCATCATCGATGTCTATTCCTACTCGTCGGAGCTGCCGTTCCGCATCGACTTCTTCGGCGACGAGGTGGACACCATACGCACGTTCGAGGTAGCCGACCAGCTCTCGAAGGACGCGAAGCAGCAGGTGCGCATCGTGCCCGAACTGGCGCAGCTCACCGAGGAGAAGCATCCGTTCACGTCGCTCCTGCCCGACGACGCGCTGCTCGTGATGAAAGACCGCCTCTATCTCTGTTCTACCATCGAGCAGATATACAGCGACGGCTTCTCGCAGCAAGCCATGGCCGAACGCTTGGAGGGAGCAACGGAGGTGGAGCAGCAGCAGATAATGCGCGATATGCGCAAGGAGAACAACCTCGTGGCACCTTCGCGCTTCCGCGAAGAAATCTGCCGCTTCCGCCTCGTGGAGTTCGGCGCAAAGCCTTCGGGCACACCGCAGGTGTCCATCGAGTTTCACATCTCGCCGCAACCGCTCTTCCACAAGAACTTCAGTCTGCTCACCCAGACCCTCGACGATTATCTCTTGCAGGGCTACCAGCTCTATATTCTCGCCGACTCGGAGAAGCAGACGCAGCGCCTGCGCGATATTTTCGATAGTGAGGAGTTGCAACAGATGCGCAGGAATTCTCAACACCTCAACACCTCAACACCTCAACACCTCAACATTCAACATTCAACCCTCCCCTTCAATCCCGTCAACCGCACTCTGCACGAAGGCTTCGCCGACAACGACCTGCGTCTGTGCTTCTTCACCGACCATCAGATATTCGACCGTTTCCACAAGTACAACCTGAAGTCGGACGCTGCACGCACGGGCAAGATGGCACTCACGATGAAGGAGCTGCAAGAGATGGAACCCGGCGACTTCATCGTGCACGTCGACTTCGGCATCGGTAAGTTCGGCGGTTTGGTGCGCGTGCCCGTCGGCGACTCCTACCAGGAGATGATACGCCTCTACTATCAGCGTGGCGACATCGTCGACGTGTCTATCCACTCGCTCTACAAGATATCAAAGTACCGCCGCAGCGACACGGGCGAACCGCCCCGACTCAGCACGCTCGGCACCGGTGCATGGGAGAAGCTGAAGGAGCGCACGAAGAAGCGCATCAAGGACATTGCGCGCGACCTCATCAAGCTCTACGCCAAGCGTCGCCACGAGAAGGGCTTCGCCTATTCTGCCGACTCCTATCTGCAGCACGAGCTTGAGGCATCGTTCCTCTACGAGGACACGCCCGACCAGCAGCGCGCCACGCACGACGTGAAGACCGACATGGAGTCTGCCCGACCGATGGATCGCCTGGTGTGTGGCGACGTGGGCTTCGGCAAGACCGAGGTGGCTATACGTGCAGCGTTCAAGGCGGCGTGCGACTCGAAGCAGGTGGCAGTGCTCGTGCCCACAACGGTGCTCGCCTTCCAGCACTACAAGACGTTCTCAGACCGTCTGAAGGGTATGCCGGTGCGTGTCGACTACCTCTCGCGTGCCCGCACGGCGAAGCAGACGCGCGAGGTGCTTGCCGACCTCAAGACGGGCAAGATAGACATACTCGTCGGCACGCATAAGCTGATAGGAAAGGCTGTGGAGTGGCACGACCTCGGACTGCTCATCATTGACGAGGAGCAGAAGTTCGGCGTGTCTACAAAGGAGAAGCTGCGCACGCTGAAGACCAACGTCGACACGCTCACCATGTCGGCTACGCCGATACCGCGCACGCTGCAGTTCTCGCTGATGGGCGCACGCGACATGAGCATCATGCGCACGCCACCGCCCAACCGCTACCCCGTGCAGACCGAGCTGGGCGTGTACGGGCATGAGATAATAGCCGATGCCATCAACTTCGAGATGTCGCGCAACGGACAGGTGTTCTTCGTCAACGACCGCATCAGCAACCTGCCCGAGATAGCCTCGCTCATAACGAAATACGTGCCCGATGCGCGTGTGGCTATCGGACACGGACAGATGTCGCCCGAGGAGCTGGAGAAGATTCTCATCGGCTTTATGAACTACGACTACGACGTGCTGCTCTCAACGACCATCGTCGAGAACGGCATCGACATCAGCAACGCCAACACCATCATCATCAACGATGCCCACCGCTTCGGACTCTCCGACCTTCACCAGATGCGCGGTCGCGTGGGTCGCTCCAACCGCAAGGCGTTCTGCTATCTGCTTGCGCCGCCTAAGTCGGTGCTCTCCTCCGAGGCACGCCGCCGACTGGAGGCTTTGGAGAACTTCTCCGAGCTGGGTAGCGGCTTCAACCTCGCTATGCAGGACCTCGACATCCGCGGTGCGGGCAACCTGCTCGGTGCCGAGCAGAGCGGATTTATGGAGGACCTGGGCTACGAGACGTATCAGAAGATACTCAACCAGGCGGTCACCGAACTGAAGAACGACGAGTTTGCCGACATGTACGCCGAGGAGATAGCGCAGGGCAACAACCTCACGGGCGATGCCTTCGTGGAGGACTGCGCCGTGGAGAGCGACCTCGAGATGTACTTCCCCGATACCTATGTGCCGGGCAGCGCGGAGCGTATGCTGCTCTACCGCGAGCTCGACAACATCGACAACGACGACGAGCTCGACGCTTACCGCCAGCGACTCATCGACCGCTTCGGTGCCATACCGCACGAGGGCGAGGAACTGCTGCAGGTAGTGGCACTGCGCCGCTACGGCAAGAGCCTCGGCTGCGAGAAGATAATACTCAAACAGGGACGTATGCAGATGCAGTTCGTCAGCAACCCCAACTCTGCCTACTACCGCAGTGCCACCTTCGGCAAGGCACTCGACTTCATCGCTGCCAACGCACGCCGCTGCAACCTCAAGGAGGTGAACGGCAAACGCTCAATGGTGGTGAGCGGTGTGCCGACAGTGGGCGAAGCGGTGAAAGTACTTTTAAAAGTAAAAAGCCCCTCCCAACCCTCCCCGTCGGGGAGGGCTTGAGGATACTTCGGCTAAGGCTTAGAAAGGCTTAAGAAGGCTTAGCAAGAAGGCGAAGAAAGCCCTAAAAGTCTTAGTTAGCAATGGCTTAGAAAGGCCTAAGAAGGCTTAGTTCGGCTTAGCACGAAGGCCAAGAAAGCCCTAAGAAGTCTTAGTTAGCAATGGCTTAGAAAGGCCTAAGAAGGCTTAGTTCGGCTTAGC
>OGGF01000548.1_pt1 | contig 21990 bp, 15 predicted proteins | sample 1571211 | NCBI WGS metagenome assembly OGGF01 (sample SAMEA2582020, study PRJEB24529) | metagenome | biome: Human gut stool | place: China | collected 2011 | reverse complement strand
TACCGGTGGTAACCGAAGAACCTACGCCGACACCGACGGTACCGGTGGTAACCGAGGAGCCTACGCCGACACCGACGGTACCGGTAGTAACCGAGGAGCCTACGCCGACACCGACGGTACCGGTGGTAACCGAAGAACCTACACCAACACCAACCGCAACACCTGACACCCCGGATGAACCCGATACTCCAGATGATACACCAGATGATCCCGGCACCCCGAATGATCCCGGTACCCCGGCAGATCCCGGCACACCGGCCGGTGGAATCCCGGACACCCCGCAGGTACTTGGTGCAAGACGCCGTAGAATGGTGACCATCGAGGACGAGGCAGTTCCTTTAGCGGACAGAGCAGTCCTCGGAGCATCCAGACGACCGCAGACCAGCGATGACTCCGATGCCTGGAATCTGGGCTTTGCCTTTTCCCTGACGAGTCTGGGAGCATGGCTTGTTCTTAAGCGAAAAGAACATTAAACAGGAACGGAACGACAGCCGATCTTAGCTGTAAAAGTATAAAAGGATCAGAATCTTGAAAAATTTTTCAAAATCTGGTCCTTTTTCCATTTGGCGCAGTCTTACTTATTAGGAGAGTAAAAAGAAGTAATAAAAACAGAAATACTGGTTTTGAGGGGAAACAGAAATGAAGTTAAAAAACGTAATACAGACCAAACTGGCAAAAACTCTGGTAGCGGCACTGCTGATCAGCAGCGTCTCCAACACCGGATTTACAGTACAGGCAGAAGAAGCAACACAGAATGAGCAGAACGATGTCGTTGAAATGGCGAGTGTAAGCGGAAACGACAGTAGCGTTGCTGTGGAAGGGAAATCCTATCCCACCATCAAAACGGTGATTCTTGCTGGAGGCACCATGGCAAAATATGTGGGAGGACAGGTAGCCAGCCCCAACGTATGGCCCCATAATTACAAGCCGGCAAACGGAGATTTTTCATTGTTTGCAGGTCATAAGATGACTTTGGATGATGCTGAAACCTTTAAATATCTTTCTGTGGATAATACAGGGGTAGATGCCGAAGGAAAGTTAACCGGAAGTAACGGAGCAAGCTGGCAGTGCGTTGGATTCGTAGCATTAGATGTAAACAAATATTCTGACTGCAAGCCCGCAGATTTGTTACACTATGTTTATTACGGTGGAGACAGCGAAGGCACTTCCTATTATAAAGAAAACTGCGAAAAAACCCTTGAGGATGTAAAACAGTATGTGAATGACAACAACGGCGTCTTGTATGGTGAAAATGTAACGGAAAGTTTTATGGATCAGTTGCTCACCACCGGTCGGTCCTTCAGTGGAGTCACCATTGCCACGGTATGGTATGTGACTACACCCACAGAGACCTGGACCAATTATGACGGATACGATTACAGGATTCCCGGGGTATCCGCAGTAGATTATTATGAATATCCCACGGGAACGGTAACTTTTGAACAGAATGAGAACGGCGCAGTGTTCCATTATATTTCCGAAGGTATTACCATTACTACAACTCCGGAACTGGAACAGCATTGGGAAAGCGGCACCGGCAGGGTGACCTATGATGCAACGATCACCATTACGATCCACAGCAATGCCCCGGACAAGGTAAGAATTAATCTGTCCGATGCCATCGGTTATCTGAACGGTACCGTGGCAGGAGGAAATGCGGCAGAGCCCGGAGATACCCTGTACTACAACATAAAGCTGGTAAATGAGAGCAATAAGGAGTATCAGTATGATCCTGCAAAGGCCACGATCGGTACGATCCCGGCGGCGCCTAAGGCAGGAGAGAAAGTAACGGTTCTGTCCAGTGGTTTTGAAGGTTATGAGATCGGTGAAGTGGGAGCGTTCTGTACATTGCCCCGCCGTATTTTAAATGCTCCGTTACGGGATCTCGGAATCACCGCAGGCAAGGTTACGGATGCGATTGTCGGAGAGGCTCTTTTGAAAAAAGGATATGGCAGCGAAGAAATGAAGCCGGAAGAGGTTACGCAGAGCTGCTTGGCACAGTATTACTTAGACTGGTTCAACAATACTTCCAGAGAAGAAGGAAATAAGGTCTACAGCTTTTCAGAACTTACGGCAGAGGAACTGGCAATCCTGACCAACGGAACCACCGATACCACAGTAGCGGAGAGCTGTTCTGCAGTAGCAGATGCTTTATATTACACGACATATCATAATGTATATACTTTTGACGGTGAAGGTCTGTATGACCGGATGCTGAAAAACGGACAGGAAGGTTCCTATGCAGATACTCTGGTATCCGATCTGTTAAAGGACGGAGAAGTGAAGATCACCACTAACCTTAACGGTGTGTTGGCCAACAACGGCTATCAGATGACCAGATACGGCTTCGGAATGCAGTTTGAATTGTCCAGAGAGCCGGGGGTTACTCCGCCCGTGACTATCAGCCCGGAACCTACTCCCAGTGTTGCTCCGGAGCCTACGCCGACAGGCACACCGGATACCACACCCACGCCGGCCACTACTCCGACCGCAACCCCGGATACTCCGGACGATTCGGATGATTCCGATACCCCGGATACTCCCGGTACACCGTCTGAGCCGGCAACCCCGGTAACACCTCAGGTGCTTGGTGTAAGACGTCAGCGGGTTGTAAGCATTACCGATGATCCTACACCATTGGCGGACAGAGCAGTCCTGGGAGCTTCCAGAAGACCCAGGACCGGCGATGATTCCAATACATGGAATCTGGGCTTTGCCCTTTCCTTGACAGGGCTGGGAGCATGGCTTATTATTAAGAAGAAGCAATCATAACGAATAAACATATATTTACTATAAACAATCAAGGAAAGAAGAGGTAGAACAAATGAAAAAAAGATGGATGAGTCTTGTTCTGACAGTCATCATGGTGCTGAGCCTTGCAGGCTGCGGCAAGAGTACAGAATTATCCTCTGTAAGCCGTGATCCTGCCACGGATGACGGAACTGTCTGGTTCGATGAAGAGGCAGTGGCACTGGCGGGTTCTGTGAGAAAAGCCGGTATGAGTGAAGCTGAGCTGGCCCGTGCAGATGAACTTCGTGCCATGGCTATCGATGCGTTGGATATTGTAAACGCGAAGAGAGCAGAGAACGGCCTGGCAGCACTGAACTGGAGCAATGGTCTGGAGTCCTGCGCTATGGTAAGAGCACAGGAAGCAGCTTCCAAGTTTTCCCATACCAGACCCAACGGTAAGGACTGGTACACAGTGAACAGTGAACTGATGTGGGGCGAGAATCTGGCGAAGGGCTATGATTCCGCACAGAGTGTAGTAGATGCCTGGATGGCTTCTCCTACACACGCAGCGAATATCCTGGCAGGCGATTTTACCACCTGCAGCATTGCGGTCTATGAGACCAATGGCAAGTTGTATTTTGCCCAGGAGTTCGGCTATTAACAGGGTATTTCTTATCATGAGGGGATAGAGAGATAAATGACAGGAGAGAGTTGATATTCTTAACGGAATATTAACTCTCTTTTTGGGCTTCAAAAGATAGAAAATTTTCCTGAATCATGGTAAAATAAAATCGACATATAAAATTGAGTATCTCTGCAGAAGATCACTGTTCCAAATGAGGGAGATGAATGGAATATCCGGGCGCTGCCGGACAAGTGGTCACTTCACAGAGTACAGGAAAATAAAGCATATAATAAAAATGCAGCGCAGAAATGAGGACATATGAGTACAAAAGCATCACAGAAGGGCACAAAGGGGCAGACACCCGGCATGACGACGATCCGGGAACGTCTGCAGAAGGCAATCAGCAGGCTGGTAGTGTTCTCAATTATTCCGTTGGTCATCCTTACCGTGATCCTGAATCTGTCCAGTACCATGAGAACACTGGAAGGCGATATGCTGGTGGTGGCAGAGATTTCCGCAGACCGTATCAATGAGGAACTACGGGTGACAACGACGATCGTATCCGAACTCGGATGCAGTTACCAGCTGTCTTCTCCGGTATTTACCCAGGAGCAGAAGCAGCAGTATATCAACCAGCGTGTGGAAGCTTATGGAATGGTCAGAGGCAAGCTGATCGGCTCCAACGGTATCTGTGCTTATGACGGAACCGATTATAGTGACCGCGATTATTTTAAGAGATCCATGCAGGGAGAGGTCGTGGTATCGGATCCCGTGATCTCGAAGACAGACGGCAGACTCAGCGTTATCATTTCCGCACCCGTATATGCAGATGGAGATAAGAATGGTGATATTGTCGGCGTGGTATTCGTTGTGCCGGATCCGGAGTTCTTAAATGATATTGCTGCGGCAGTCTCTGTCAGTAAGAATTCCGAGTGCTATCTGTTGGGAGAAACAGGTATCACCATTGCTCACTGTGATTCTGCGATTGCCCAGGAGCAGAAGAGCAACATTGAACTGTCTCAGACGGACAGATCTTTGCGGGGAATTGCAAAGGTAGAGCAGAAGATGATGACCGGAGCAACCGGATATGGCACTTATATGAAAGGCGGAATCATCACAATACAGGCTTATGCACCAATAGAAGGAACCAATGGATGGAGCGTGGCAGTAAATGCACCACTGACAGATTTCCTTGGTTCTTCCGTTGTATGTATTGTCATTGGTGTAGCAATAGGTGCTGCAGCTTTATGTTTCAGTGTGCGCAGGGCAAAAAAGATCGGTCAGGCGATCGGTGAACCGGTGGCGGAATGTACCGAAAGAATACGTCAGCTGGCGGAAGGCGATCTGCATACTCCGGCACCTGTGATCCGGACACAGGATGAGACACAGATCCTGGCAGAGGCTACCGCAGCACTATCCGGCAATCTGCAGAAGGTCATCGGCGATGCGGATTATCTGTTGGGAGAAATGTCGGAAGGAAACTTCGCACTGACTTCAGGGTGTGCAGAAGCCTATGTGGGAGACTTTCAGGGACTGTTGGAATCTATCCGTAAGCTGAACCATAAGCTCAGTGAGACACTTAATGAGATCAAGACGGCAGTGGGACAGGTATCTCTGGGGGCAAACCAGATGGCAGATGCTGCCCAGGGACTTGCGGAAGGTGCTACCGACCAGGCCGGTTCCGTAGAGGAACTGCAGGCTACCATCACGAATGTAACCGAGATCGTGGAGAAGAATGCCAAGGCGCTGGGAGGTTCTTACCAGAAGGCTATGGATTACCAGCAGCAGGCGAAGGACAGCGGAGAGGAAATGAAGGGTCTGACAGATGCCATGCAGCGTATCAACGATACTTCCAGGCAGATCAGCGATATTATCGGTGAGATTGAGGATATCGCATCCCAGACGAATCTGTTGTCCCTGAATGCAGCCATTGAGGCAGCCAGAGCAGGAGAGGCCGGAAGAGGCTTTGCAGTGGTTGCGGATCAGATCCGTAAGCTGGCAGATGACAGTGCACAGTCTGCGGTACATACCAGAGAATTGATTGAGACTTCCCTGCAGGAGATTGAGCATGGCAACCAGATCACGGACAAGACAGCCGAAGCATTGCAGAAGGTCGTGGAAGGCATTGAGGATCTGGCCAACGAGTCCAAGAAAGCCATGGAAGAATCCAAGGCACAGGCAGATGCCATGATGCAGATCGAACAGGGCATTGAACAGATATCCACAGTGGTGCAGAACAACTCTGCGACCGCAGAAGAAACTTCTGCCACCAGTGAGGAATTGTCTGCGCAGGCCACCAACATGAACGAGCTGACCGCAGCATTCCAGTTAAGAGATCAAAATGTACGATGATTCGGTGTAATGAATTCTGAAGATATGACATACAATGCTTAATAGAAACAAGCATTGGAGGCAGCCGTGTTCGAAAAACAGAATATACAGGAAACCGTAAATGAACTGAAAAGTGACGCAGTGAAGGGCCTTACCGATGGTGAGGCCTTTCGTCGTTTACAGCAAAATGGCAGAAATGAAATGAAAGCTGCCAGAAAAAAGACGAAAATACAGCTTTTTCTGGAGCAGTTAAAGGACCCGCTGATCTACATATTATTGATCGCAGCTGTGGTATCCGTCTTTCTGGGGGAGCTCAGTGATGCCGTGATCATCGGCACTGTGGTAATGGTCAATGCCCTGGTGGGCATGCTGCAGGAGGGAAAAGCCCGAAAGGCACTGGAAGCGTTGAAAAAGCTGACCAGTCCACAGACCATTGTGATCAGGGAAGGTATCCGTCAGGAGATTCCGGCGGCGGAACTGGTGACGGGCGATCTGGTAGACCTGGAGGCAGGGGCACAGGTACCTGCGGATATACGGCTGACCAGAAGCTCCAATCTGCAGGTAGAGGAATCCGCCCTGACCGGAGAATCGGTACCTGTGGAAAAAGATGCGCTGTTTCTGGCAGACTGCAGACACGAGATTCCATTGGCTGAACGGGTCAATATGGTATATATGTCTACTGTGGTGACCCATGGCCACGGAGAAGGAATCGTGACAGCTACGGGCATGGCCACGGAGATCGGCAGGATCGCCTCCATGATCACAGATGCGGAAGAGGAAATGACACCGTTACAGAAACGTCTGGGGGATATGGGAAAGCTTCTGAGTATTTTATCGCTGGGAGTATGTGCGGCATTGTTTCTGTTGGCGGTATTTCAACACAGAAATATTCCGGAAATGCTGCTGGTGGCGATTTCCCTGGCGGTGGCTGCGGTGCCGGAAGGTCTGCCGGCAGTGGTGACGATCTGTCTGGCATTGTCAGTGACCAGAATGGTCAAAGTACATACGATCATCCGCAGACTGCCTTCCGTTGAGACTCTGGGAGCGGTCAGCGTGGTCTGCTCGGATAAGACCGGCACACTGACCCAGAACCGGCTCACGGTGGAAAAATGCTGGTGGTATGATGTGCTGGAGGATGCTGCCGGCAGCAATGGCAGGGGAGAATCCCGATGCGTACAGGAGATGCTCCGGGGAATACTGTTGTGCAATGATGCTTCCCTGCAGGGAGAGCAACGGATCGGAGATCCAACGGAACTGGCGCTCTTAGACTTCGGAGAGAAGATGGGGATGCATAGAGAACGTCTGGAGAAGCAGTACCCCCGCTATGATGAAAAGCCTTTCGATTCGGACCGGAAGATGATGACGACCTATCACAGAATCCCGAAAAACGGAGGGCATAAGGGAAGCATTGCCTATACGAAGGGGGCACCGGATGTGATCGTACAGCACTGCACCCATATTTTACAGGACGGAAGAAGTGTGCCAATGACAGCCGGACAGAGAAAAAGGATCAGTGAGGTTGTAGAACTCATGAATTCCCTGGCGCTTCGGACACTGGCGGCAGCACAGAGCGGAAACACTCCCGGGTGTGGGGAAGAAGGTATGACATTCCTGGGAATCGTGGGGATGCGTGATCCTGCCAGACCGGAGGCGGAGGAAGCGGTGGAGATTTTCCGCCGTGCAGGTGTATCTACAGTAATGATCACCGGGGATCATGTGGATACCGCCTATGCCATTGCCAGACAGCTGGGGATTGCAGGGCATCGCAGTCAGTGTATTACAGGGGAAGAACTGAATCATCTGGATGATGCTTCTTTTGCTGGGAGGATCAGGAATATCAGGGTTTATGCCAGAGTGACTCCGGCCCAGAAGGTACGGATCGTGAAGGGGCTGCAGCAGAATGGGGAGATTGTGGCCATGACAGGGGATGGTGTGAACGATGCTCCTTCTCTGAAAGCAGCAGATATCGGTGTAGCCATGGGAACCGGCGTGGATGTGGCTAAACAGGCGGCGGACATGATATTGACGGATGATAATTTTGCAACGATTGAAAAGGCAATCGAGGAAGGCAGAGGCGTCTATGAAAACATCCGCAAGTCGGTGATATTTTTACTGTCCTCCAATCTCGGGGAACTGATGACCATGTTCGTAGCAGTGGCTCTGGGGCTGGCTTCCCCTCTAAAATCCAGTCATATACTGTGGATCAATCTGATCACGGATTCCCTTCCGGCGTTGGCACTGGGAGTGGATAAAAATGACGGAAAAAGCCTGATGCGCTGTCCTCCAAGAAAAGCAGCGGAGAGTCTGTTCGCCCGGGGCGGAATGGCCTGTACCTTACTCTATGGAGCGCTGATCACCGGTATCGGTCTGGCGGCATTTCTGGTATTGCCCTGTGGGATCATGGCAGGCAGGGGAGAACTGTCCTGGAATCTGTCTGACTGGGTGGAGGGACTTCGTGAATTACTGTCCCGGGAAAAAATACTTGCCCGATCCCAGACCTATGCTTTTACAGTACTGGGAATGTGCCAGCTGTATCATGCAGTAGGAATGCGGGATATGCAGAAGTCCGTATTTGCCATGAGACCCTGGGATAATCCGCTGATGGTGTTGGCCTGTGTTATTGGATTTGCGCTGCAGTTTGCGGTAACGGAAGTACCGTTTCTCATCGGAGCGTTCGGAACCTCCCATCTGTCCGGACAGGAATGGCTGCTATTGAATGTATTGGCAGCATTTCCACTGCTGGCTCATGAGCTGGTAGTGATGTTACGGAAGTGAGTACGCTTATCCGGGCTTACCGACGATTCAGAACGATAATTCGCCCTATAACTTCAGGCAGATATTCTTGCGTATGCAAGCATCTGCCGAATACCCTGCCTGAAGCTACATGGCTCTGGATAGTCGTAATATTCAGAACCCCATTCGCAAAATCGCATCTCCGATGCTTTCCTTTTGCTCATGTGGTTACTTCGCCACATAAATATAGCCAGAGGATCTTACGAATGCAAGCATTCGACGTTCCTCCGGTTATATTTACGTGGCTCTGAATATTTACAAAAAGTTAACATTTTCCTTGTATGGAGTTTATAGTCAATAGTTACAATAAAATTGACAAATAACTTTCATGGGAGGGCAATGTGATGAAAATTATCAGAAAAACAGCGATTGTTATGCTTCTCTGCCTCTATTTTCTGACATATGGTGTATTGCCGCAGGTACAGGCCGCAGGTAAAGACGCTCCTGTGATCGTGGTAGCGCATCGGGCGGGGGCAAAAGTAGCTCCGGAGAACACGGTGGCGGCCCTGGAACAGGCCATCCGGGATGGAGTGCCTATTGCAGAGATTGATGTGCAGCAGTTGTCGGACGGAACCCTGATCGTTATGCATGACAGTAATTTTAAACGGACCACAGGAGAGGATATCTGCGTATGGGATGTGGAGGCAGATGCTCTCAAAACCCTGGAAGTGGGCAGCGGTTTTTCAGCAGCATACCGGGGAGAACAGATCCCGACACTGGAAGAAATGCTTGCCTGTGCCAGAGGCAGGATCACTCTGATGATCGAACTGAAATATACCGGACAGGAGGATGCACTGGAGGAAAGCGTGCTGACTCTGCTGCAGGACTATGATATGGTGGATGAGTGTATTATAGGCTCCATGAACAAGGGAATCCTGCAGAAAATGAAGGAGCTGGAACCGGGGATTTCAACAGTTTTTATTGCCCATGATCTGGAAGAAGAGGATTATGAGCTGGACTATGCCGACAGCTATAGCATCGAGGGGAGAAATCTTACGGTGGATATGGTAGATGCCATTCATTACTGCGGAAAGTCGGTATACGGGTGGACAGCCAATACTTCCGGTGCCATGCTTTGGATCGTAAACTGTGGGGCGGACGGTGTGATCCCGGATGATGTGAGATTATTACAGACATTTTTGAGAGAACAGGCTTGCCGTAAAGCGTTTGCAAGTGTATACTGATTAGTTATAATAAGGGGAAGAATACGGAAGCAGGTTGGTGTATATGAGTAAAATATGGGAATTTTTCGAGAATCTGGGTGAATATGTATATGTGGCAGATGCAGAGACTCATGAATTGATATATATGAACAAGAAGACTCTGAAGAGCTATGGATTTCAAAGTCTTGAAGAGATCATCGGGTTAAAGTGTTATGAGATATTGCAGGGAAATTCTCTGCCCTGTGGAATGTGTAATAATGAACAGTTAAAGCCGGGTTTTTTTAAGGAATGGGAATATTACAATCCGCTGCTGCGAAGAGAACTTCATATCAAGGACACACTGGTAGAAGAAGACGGGAGAAAATACCGTATGGAAATCGCCATAGATTGCGGCAATCTGAATGAGAGAGGGCACAAATCCGAAGATTACCGTAATATGGAGGCTGCGTTGAATGAAGCCATCCGTGTGGCACAGCGGCAGGAGAGCATGGATCAGACACTGCAGGTGCTGCTGGAATTTGTCGGAAAGAATCTGGAAGCGGGACGGGCCTATATTTTTGAAAAGGATGACCACGATCATGACCACAATACATACGAATGGGTAGCCAAGGGAGTCTTACCGGAAAAGGATACCCTTCAGGATCTACCGCCGGAGATCTTCGCGGAATGGTATCGGAAGTTTGATGAGAATCAGAGTATTGTCACAGAGAATCTGGAAGAAATGAAAGATGTGGATCCGAAGATGTATGAAGTTCTGGTAAGACAGAATATTCATTCCCTGGTGGTGGTTCCGCTTTATGATGATGGGAAAGTAATCGGCTTCTACGGAGTAGACAATCCTTCGACCAGATATTTTGAATTTGTGTCGGAGATGCTGCAGATCATGGGACACTTTATCGTATCGTCCCTGAAGCAGAGAAATCTGGTACGGGAGCTGGAAGTGATGAGCTATTCGGATCCGCTGACGACATTGGGGAACCGTTATGCTATGGAGAGGTACATTGAGCAGGTGGACCATACCGAGCCCATCGGCGTGGTATACTGTGATATTACAGGATTAAAACGGATCAATGACAGTGAAGGACATTCCGCCGGAGACCGCCTGATCCGCAGGTGCTGTGACTGCCTGAAACGTGTATTTGAAGGAAATGGAATGTTCCGTATCGGCGGAGATGAACTGGTGGTCCTGTGCACCGGAATTTCTGAAAAGGAATTCTATCAAAAGGTGGAGGAATTAAAAACAGAGCTGGCAGCTCATGATGTCTCCATGGCAGTAGGAGCAGCGGTGAACACTCTGGAAGCCGTGGGAAAGGATCATCTACTGACGGAGTCCGAGAGACGGATGTATCAGGACAAGGCAGAATACTATCGCAGTACAGGGCTGGACCGCAGAAAGATCTGAGAATGGAAATCTCCAAAGCTATTTTGAAAGTTTATATGTTGAGAATTTCTATCAGGCAGTTCCCTTGACGGGAACTGCTTTTTTCTATATTATTTATATAGGTTAGCTACGACTAACTCAATGACTTTTGGATGGCAGGAGGTGAAGCGCTGATTGAGTCAGGAAACGTGGGAGATCCTGTGTGAAATGGAAGCAGACGATGTGGAACTACAGTTGGCTTTGCAGTGTGCACCGTTGATCACGGGACTTAAGATTTCCAATCTGCTGACGATTTCCCCGGAAGGCTTTACACAGGTGGGAAGGATCGTTGAAAGCAGTGTGCTTTCCCTGTATCCCTTGTTGGAGACAGAGGAGAAAATGGTAATACTGTTGTATCGGGAAGACCGGCTGGAAAAGTATCTGAAAATGCCGCAGGTACAGAAACTGCTGCGGGAGGCAGGGTACGAATCCGATCGACTGGAGGATATTTTGCCGGTATTTTGCGATCGTTATGAAACCTATGCAGAGAGAGGGAAGCCGTTCCCCCACGAACTGGGATTGCTGTTAGGATATCCCCCGGAGGATGTGGAAGGATTTATCAGACATCAGGGGAAGAACAGCCTCTGCACCGGTTATTGGAAAGTATATGCGGATAAAGAAGGAAAACAGAGACTTTTTGAAAAATATGAATATGCCAGGGAAAATTTGATCCAGCTGTTGCATTATGGATTAAAGATGACGGAAATCATAGATATCTGCGGATGTACCGCAGCATAGAAACAGGCACGGAAAGGTGCGGAAGGGAAGGAAAAATAAATGGATAAGATTTATGTAGTATTCTGGACACAGGGTGGTAACACCCAGGCTATGGCAGAGGCCATCGGAGAGGGTATCCGGGAAGCCGGGAAGGAAGCGGAGGTAGTATTTGTGACCGGCGCCAACCTTGACGAACTAAAGGCTGCTCCCAAGTTTGCACTGGGCTGTCCCGCAATGGGAGCGGAAGTCCTGGAGGAATCCGAGATGGAGCCTTTTGTATGTGATGTGGAAGGCTTTGCTTCCGGCAAAAAGATCGCACTGTTCGGCTCCTATGGCTGGGGAGACGGTGAGTGGATGAGAGACTGGACCACCCGTATGGAAGCAGCAGGAGCTACTGTGTTGAACGGTGAGGGCCTGATCTGCCATGAGACACCGGACGAGGATGGCCTGTCAGAGTGCAGAGAACTTGGTATACAGCTGGCAAACGCATAAGGTATCTGAAAGCAAATAAGACAACATAACAAAAAGATTCATTCCCCGGGTGGAGAGTGAATCTTTTTGCTATATGTATGTGCTATGCTTTTTTGCTGCCACTTAAATAATAGCGTTCCTGTGCCACGGTCTCGGGAACCGGAATATTACCGTTTTGCAGCTTTCGGGTCAGAACATCCAGATGATGTAAGCCTTGGGCTATCTTGATCTTACGGCGATCCAGAAGATCGGCATACAACGGGTTCTGAGCCAGCGTATTGCAAATATCCTCCGGGAACGGGCAGTAGGTGAACATGATCTGACGGGCTACTTTGTTCAGTCTCGGGGATCCGGCACCTTCGAAGAGCACCCAGATCATATAATCCCTTACGAACATTTCCTTGAAACTGTTCTTGGCACGCTGCAGGCTGGATTTTACCTTTTCCTTGGCCTCTGTACTCAGATCATGGTTCTTGCGGTAGAACTGGATATAATCGAAATATTCACTGGTCAGGGAACTGATGGAGACATCGTTCCAGCGGTTACCCTGGACTCTCTTGCACAGCTCCCAACGGAATTCACCGGTCAGGTGGGTGAAAGTCGTCTTCAGATCCTCCAGATGGAAAATGGAGAAGACCATACGACCGGGGCTGTTACGGCGCTTGCCCTCAATTTCCTGCCACATGACACCGCGGATACCGACGTTGGGCATCAGGATGATGTCCGGCAGATATTCCAGATGAATTGTCTCCTTACCCATGACATCTATGTGCTCCATATCCAGACTTTCTCTATAGAATGCCGTGTAATCTACCCGGCGGATCTCCTCGAGAATCTGGGAGACACGGGAAACGGTGACATAGGAGCTTTCCAGATCCTTCAGCACATCATCTGCGCAGAACAGCGGACAGAAAGTAGTGATCCGTCCGAAGGTGATCTTGTTGACCTGAGGGAACATATTCCGGAGCTCGTAATTGACCTTGGCCATGGGATTGTTTTCCAATGCCTTGAGCTCTGCATCCGTAATATTGCCACCGACCTTTTGTTTGTGAATATAATCGGAATAATCCTGGTCAAATTCGTTCCGGCTGGGAGATTTCTTCCCGCGGAAGATGGCCATCAGCCAGTCATAAAAGGTATAGACACCGATATCGCTGTGATCCGACATGGCTTCTGCCATGCGGTACAGGGTGACTGCATTTTTCAGACCGGCCAGCTCCTCATCCACATAACCGAAATACAGAAACATTTTGACCGGCATGGGAATGTTCGGCTGTTCCAGCGTCTGGGTGAACAGGAGGGAGTAGAGCAGATAAAATTCTTCGGTCAGCTGTCTGCGTAAAAGAGCGACATCCTGATCCTGGGAAGCCCGGTCGGACAGCAGCTTGTAAGCGTGGACATGCTGACGGAAGCTGGTCACGGTATCCAGATCCGAACCGGCGTAATCCAGAATAGTGTTCAGCGATCCGGCAAGCTTGCCAAGGATCTCGGAATCTCCGGAAGAACCTGCCTCAGCGGAATCCTTGGATTCCATGAGATTCAGGCTGCTCTGGAAGGTCTGGGATCTGGAGGCAAACAGTTCCTGATCGATGAAGGACAGATCGCCGGCCTTAGAAAGCATACGATGAATGCGGTCGTAGACCGCCTTGCTGTCTTCATTATCCTGTCCCAGTTTATAGAACAAAGAAGTATAAAAATCAAAAAGATCGTTGCCGGATTCCCGGAAATAGAAGGAACCGACCTGCTGCAGATAGTGGAACTGTTCCTCCAGGCTCTGGTAAGTACGGCGGAAGTCCAGACTTCCCTTACGCAGCATACCAATGGACAGATCCGACTCCTGTACCAGGATCCGGTAATTGTCCGAAGCCAGGATCCTGCTTAAGCCCATGTAATAGCCGTTCAGCCAGATGTCCGGTGAATCATCCCCAAGAAAAGCATTCAGCTCATCGAAATGTTCCAGGGATCTCGCTTGCAGACGGTAACGGCTACACAGTGTATTGTAGGTGGCAATATCATCTGTCAGAGTACGATACAGCTCACTGCAGTTCAATTCCGAAATGGAACTGCGGTTCAGCAGAATATTGATCTGACGGAAACAGGACAGACAGAACAGACGTGCTACGTCCGGGTGCTTCTGTAGAATATCATTCAGGGAATCCAGACTGGTCAGGGGATACGTCAGGATCGTTGTATCCTCCAACGTGGTATAGCCCAGCAGATGGATTTCGGAGCAGATCTCACAGATACTGATCACGTCTCCCTTTCCCAGAGTATAAGAGCCGCCGGGATATGATACATCTACTTTACCGTTGGTAATCAGATGCAATGCAGTCATGGGCTGCCCATAGCTATATATAGTTTTCCCCTTCTCCAATACGATTCCAGCCATTCCAATACCTCGTCTTATCATACAAATATTTAATACACATTATACACCATAATACCAACAATTTTCTACTGTACTTTTGATAGAAATGTGATAAAATAAAACTACATATGTGTCACTTTTACATTGACAGACGAAAAAAGCGATGTTTTCGGTAGAAAACGGTACATGGAAAGGTATATTGGGGTTATGGAACAGAGCAGTGAATACAGAGAGCAGTTGCTGGAATCATATAAGCAGGCAGTGAGGCCGTTACTTCCCTACCTGCCCTGGCTGGAGCAGAGCGCCGGCAAGAGAGCCAGCTCTATCTACAGCGGACAGGATATCGGAGTGAATTCCGTGTCTTTTCCGGTATATGACGGGACTCTCCTGAATTTCGTCAGGGAAGCGACGAAAAGTCCCCTGATGGATCGCAACTATGCCTATGTATACACAAGACACCGGATCCGCACTCATCAGGAGGAGCGGGATATTATTCAGAAAGCAGGATGGAAGGAATGGGATATCCTCAGAGGAATCCTGTCAAAATATGTCTTAGGCGGCAGAACAAAGGGAAATCTGTGGAGCGAGGCGGTATCGGAGCGGATCTTTTATCTGGTACTGAAACAGATGCAGGAGATCATTGAATTCTGGGATAAGACACCGGCGAACGGAAAGCTTTGAGTGGGGAAAGGCAGGATAGATCCATGGGAGAAAAATCAGTACAGAAAAAGCGATATATCGTAGAGAAAGCCAGAGAAGTATTTGTGGAGAAGGGCTTCAAAAAAGTAACGATGAAGGATATTGTAGAGGCCTGCGACATCAGCCGTGGCGGACTCTATTTATATTTTGAGAATACCAGTCAGATCTTCATGGAAGTGCTGCGCATGGAGAGTGAGGAGGCGGATGACGTATTTTCCGACAGTATTACGGAGGATGCTACCGCAGCGGATATCCTGCTTCTGTTTTTAAAGGAGCAGAAGAAAGAGCTTCTGCGCAAGAAGAATACACTGACGCAGGCTACCTATGAATTCTATTTTGAAAACGAACTGCCCAAGAGAGACAATATTTTAAAAAAGCAGTTTGATTCCGCAGTGAAGATCATTGAAAAACTGATCGAGGCAGGTGTGGATAACGGAGAGTTTATCTGCGAGGACTGTGAGGGAACTGCGAGAAATATTATGTTTGTGCTGGAAGGACTGAAGATTTCGGCCCAGACCATCGGCGTGACGGCGGAAGCGGTGGATCGTGAGATCCTGTATCTGTTGCGCGGATTGGGTGTAGAAGATTAATATGACAACGGGTGATGATGCTTCAGGGAAAGTTTCCTGAAGCATTTTCTGTGTAGAAAAGCTGCAAAGAGATAAAGAGAGGGAAAAGGTAAGTATGACAGAAACGATCATCAGCATGGAACTTCCGGCGGGAGGACATCTGGCAATCCGCAGGAACCGGATCCGTCCGGAGGGAGAAGAACGGAATTTATCCAGAATCAGTCTGGTGTCCGGCATCCACGGGGATGAACTGGAGGGACAGTACATCTGTTATGAGACGGCGCGAAGAGTAAAAGAGCATCCGGAGTATTTGAAAGGAATCGTAGATATCTATCCGGCATTGAATCCGCTGGGAATCGATATGGCCAGCCGGACGGTGCCGAGACTGGATATGGATATGAACCGTATGTTTCCGGGAGACGCATCGGGGGATATGATGGAGCGGATCACGGCAACTGTGGTGGATTCCCTGATCGGATCCGATATTTGTATCGATCTGCACGCCAGTGATATTTTTGTGCGTGAGATCCCACAGGTACGACTCAGTGAAGATTTTGCGGAGGCACTGCTTCCCTATGCGAAAATGACCAATGCCGACATGATCTGGATGAATGCCGCTGCCACGGTGCATGAATCGACGCTGGCCCATTCCATGAATCTGCTGGGAGTTCCCACACTGGTGCTGGAGATGGGGCAGGGGCATGACATCCACAGATCCTTCGGTAATCAGATCGTGGACGGTATTTTCCACATCATGAGTGAAATGGGGATCTGGACAGGCCCTGAGCCAAAGGTGCAGGAGCCTGCGATATCCAGTGACGGTGAGGTGGAGTTTATCCGCAGCAAGTCAGACGGTGTGTTCCTGCCGCTGATCGAGCACAACCACTATGTGAAAAAAGGAGATCTGATCGGGGAAGTGGTGGATCCATTTGAAGGGACGGTGAAGCAGCAGATCCGTACCGCAAAAGGAGGGCTGTTGTTTACCCTGAGAGCTTATCCGGTGGTCTATGAAGGAGATCTGCTGGCGCGGATCCTGACGGAGTGAAAAGATTATGTTTGAGAGAGATATTTATACCATACATTCGACCTACAGAGAAGATATGCGCATCAAGGGCTTTCAGTTCGGCAAGGGCGAGAAGTCTGCCTGCATCGTTGGCGCAGCCAGAGGCAATGAGATCCAGCAGATGTATATCTGTTCCCAACTGGTGAAGACACTGCGGGAACTGGAAAACAACGGCTGTATCAGTGCCGGCAAACAGATTCTGGTGATTCCTACCATCAATGCCTATTCCGTGAATATCAGCCGCCGCTTTTTCGGTGTCAAGGAAGCGGATATCAATCGGAGTTTTCCGGGAAATGATTACGGGGAGCCGGCGGACCGTCTGACCAATGCGTTGCTTACGGAGATCCGGGATTACGTTTATGGGATCCAGTTTACGTCCTTTTACAGACCGGGAGAATTCGTGCCCCATGTGCGTATGATGGAGACAGGCTATCAGAATACGTCGTTGGCGAATCTGTTCGGACTTCCTTATGTGGTGGTGCGCAAGCCGGTACCCATCGATACCAAGACACTGAATTATAACTGGCAGGATGAGATGACGGCCGCCTTTTCGGTATACACGAATCAGAATACCCAGATCGATGAGGTGAGTGCAAGACAGGCGGTGGCAGCGGTCTTACGTTTCCTGAAACGTATGGGGCTGATCCGGTACGAGAGTCATTCCGGCTATATCAGTCATGTTATATATGAAAAGGATCTGAGTGATGTACCTGCGAACCGGGCGGGAATTTTCCGGGGAAAAGTACATGCGGGAGACGATGTGCGCTATGGAAATGAGATGGCAGAAATTATAGACCCTTACGATGGAACGGTGAGGGAGAAGATTCTGGCCCCCACGGACGGCATCGTATTTTTCGCCCACACGGAGGCCCTGATCTGCGAGAAGGACATCGCTTACCGGCTGATCCACAGACTGCATGAATGACGAACCGTTCAAAAAGGCAGGTAAAATCTATCTAAATTTGTTGTTTTCTGCTATTGTGGGAAAATATAGTATGTTGTATGATACTATTCAGAACCATGTAAATATAATCATATGTACGTCAAAGGCTCGCATTGTAAGGGCATCTGATGATATTTATATGGTGAGATAACCACATGAGCAAAAAGTAAGCATCGCAAGATGTGGTTTTGCGAATGGGGTTCTGAATAGTGTCGCATAGTATAAAATTTCGGAGGAGAGACATGAGCAACGTAAGACGTATCTATGTAGAGAAAAAGGAACCTTATGCCGTCAAGGCAAAAGAGCTGCACGACGAACTGAAAAATTATCTGGGTATCGATGTGGCAAAGGTTCGTGAGTTTATCCGCTATGATGTGGAGAATATTTCGGATGAGGTGTTTGCAAGAGCCTGCAAGACTGTATTTTCCGAGCCTCCCGTAGATGATCTGTATGAAGAGACCATCGAGATTCCTGCGGATGCAAAAGTATTTTCCGTAGAGTTCCTTCCCGGACAGTTCGATCAGAGAGCGGATTCCGCAGTGCAGTGTGTGAAGTTCTTAAAAGAGGACGAAGAACCTGTGATCCGTACCGCTGTGACTTATATGATCGAAGGACAGGTGTCCGACGAAGAATTTTCCAAGATCAAATCTTACTGTATCAACCCTGTAGATTCCAGAGAGACCGGCATGGAGAAGCCGGATACTCTGATCACGGTGTATGATGATCCCGCTGATGTTGCTGTTTTTGACGGCTTCAGAGATATGGACGAGAGCAGTTTAAAAGCTCTGTATGAATCTCTGGGACTTGCCATGACCTTCAAAGATTTCCTGCATATCCAGAAATATTTCCATGATGATGAGAAGAGAGATCCTTCTATGACGGAGATCCGTGTACTGGATACCTATTGGTCCGATCACTGCCGTCACACCACTTTTTCCACCGAGCTGACCGATGTGGAATTCGGTGAGGGGTATTATCGTTCTCCCTTAGAGACCACTTACCAGAGCTATCTGGATACCAGAGAAGAGATCTTCAAAGGCAGAGAGGACAAGTTCGTCTGCCTGATGGATCTGGCACTGATGGCCATGAGAAAGCTGAAAAAAGACGGCAAACTGGATGACATGGAAGAATCCGATGAGATCAATGCCTGCTCCGTAGTGGTTCCCGTGGAGATGGATTACGGTGACCATAGAGAGACTGAGGAGTGGCTGGTATTTTTCAAAAACGAGACCCACAACCATCCTACAGAGATCGAGCCTTTCGGTGGTGCTGCCACCTGTCTGGGCGGTGCCATCCGTGATCCCCTGTCCGGCCGTGGCTATGTATATCAGGCAATGCGTGTCACCGGTGCTGCGGATCCTACCGTTCCTGTATCCGAGACTTTGCACGGCAAGCTCTCCCAGAAGAAGCTGGTAAGAGGCGCAGCCAGTGGCTATTCCTCTTATGGTAACCAGATCGGTCTGGCTACCGGCTTTGTAAAAGAGATCTATCATCCTTCTTATGTGGCAAAGCGTATGGAGATCGGTGCCGTTATGGGCGCAGCTCCCCGCAGGAATGTTATCCGTGAGACCTCTGATCCCGGCGATATCATCATCCTGTTAGGCGGACGTACTGGACGTGACGGCTGCGGCGGTGCGACCGGATCCTCCAAGGTACATACCGATACTTCCATCGAGACCTGTGGTGCTGAGGTACAGAAGGGTAATGCACCGACCGAGCGTAAGATCCAGAGACTGTTCCGTCGTGAGGAAGTCAGCCGTCTGATCAAAAAATGTAACGACTTTGGTGCCGGCGGTGTCTCCGTTGCCATCGGAGAGCTGGCAGACGGTCTGACCGTAGATCTGGACAAGGTACCCAAGAAATATGCCGGACTGGATGGCACGGAACTGGCAATCTCCGAGTCTCAGGAGCGTATGGCAGTGGTAGTAGATCCTAAGGATGTAGATACTTTTCTGGGCTATGCAAAGGAAGAGAACCTGGAGGCTGTTCCCGTAGCAGTTGTTACTGAGGAACCCAGACTTGTACTGAACTGGAGAGGCAAGCCCATCGTGGATCTGAAGAGAGCTTTCCTGGATACCAACGGTGCCCATCAGGAGACCAAAGTAAAAGTAGATATTCCTTCCGAAGAAGAGAATTATTTTGATAAATGGGCTGTTCCCGCTGTAGGTGAGAAACTGGAAGAGGGCGATGTGAAGGGTGCCTGGGTGGCACTGTTAAATGACCTCAATGTATGTTCCCAGAAGGGTCTGGTAGAGATGTTCGACTCCTCCATTGGTGCCGGCAGTGTATTGATGCCCTACGGTGGAAAATATCAGCTGACTGAGACCCAGACCATGGTAGCCAAACTGCCTGTACTGGAAGGTAAGACCGATACCGTGACCATGATGAGTTACGGCTTCGATCCGTATCTGTCCTCCTGGAGTCCTTACCACGGAGCTGTCTACGCAGTGACAGAGTCCATGGCGAAAATCGTGGCTTCCGGCGGTGATTTCAGCAAGATCCGCTTTACCTTCCAGGAGTACTTCCGCAGAATGACCAGCGATCCTGAGCGTTGGAGCCAGCCTTTCGCAGCACTGTTAGGCGCCTACGATGCACAGATCGGGTTCGGGCTGCCCTCCATCGGTGGTAAGGACAGTATGTCCGGTACTTTCAATGATATTGATGTACCTCCCACACTGGTATCTTTTGCAGTGGACGTGGCAAAATATGGCGATATTATTACTCCGGAACTGAAGACCCCCGGCAATAAGCTGGTACGTTTTTCTATTAATAAAGACGATTTCGACATTCCGATGTATGAGAATGTGGCAGAATTATATGGCAAGATCCACGAACTGACCGAAAATGGTACGATCGTATCCGCTTATGCTCTGGATTCCAAGGGTGTGGCAGCAGCTGTAGCAAAGATGGCCTTCGGTAACAAGCTGGGTGTGAAGATCGACGATGAGGTAACCACAGACGACCTGTTTGACAACGGACTGGGCGATATTCTGGCAGAGATCCCCGCAGACAAGATGGCTGCACTGGAAGAGAAGGAACTGGATTACACCGTGATCGGTACCGTGACCGAGGAGCCTGTATTCGTATATGGTGATGTGAAGATCACCATGGAAGAGGCACTTGTTTCCTGGACTTCCAAGCTGGAGAAGGTATTCCCCACCAAGGCAGTGAAGGGTACCGAGGCAGTGGCAAGCAATGTTTACAAGGCAGACAGTATTTATGTATGTAAGCACAAGATCGCAAAGCCTACCGTATTCATTCCGGTATTCCCCGGAACCAACTGTGAATACGACAGCACCAAGGCATTTGAACGTGCCGGAGCCCATGTGGAGACAAGAGTGTTCCGTAACATGACCGCAGAGGATATCCGCGAATCCGTAGAGGAATTCGAGAAGTCTATCGCACAGGCACAGATCATCATGTTCCCCGGTGGCTTCTCTGCAGGTGATGAGCCTGACGGAAGTGCGAAGTTCTTCGCAACCGCATTCCAGAATGAGAAGCTGAAGGAAGCGGTCATGAAGCTGTTAAATGAGAGAGACGGACTGGCACTGGGTATCTGTAACGGATTTCAGGCTCTGATCAAGCTGGGACTGGTTCCTTACGGCGAAATCACCGGTCAGAAGGAGGATTCACCTACCCTGACCTTCAATACCATCAACCGTCACATCTCCAAGATGGTATACACCAAGGTTGTATCCAACAAGTCTCCCTGGTTACAGGGCGCTACGCTGGGTGCTACCTACTGTAACCCCGCATCCCATGGTGAGGGTCGTTTCGTAGCACCGAAGGAATGGATCGACAAGCTCTTTGCAAACGGACAGGTTGCTACCCAGTACGCTGACCAGAACGGTAATGTATCCATGGATGAGGAGTACAACATCAACGGATCTTACTGTGCGATCGAGGGTATCACATCCCCCGATGGCAGATGCCTCGGTAAGATGGCACACTCCGAGAGAAGAGATACCGCTGTGGCCATGAACATCTATGGCGAGCAGGATATGAAGATCTTTGAATCCGGTGTACAGTACTTTAAGTAAATTGAAATTTAGCGAAATATCCCCGTAGCCCTTGGCAGGGTATAAGAAACGCGGCACG